>Ga0302314_10003011_pt1 | contig 31188 bp, 28 predicted proteins | sample III_Palsa_N2_3_FD_200533 | JGI IMG/M metagenome (GOLD analysis project Ga0302314, IMG submission 200533) | Peat permafrost microbial communities from Stordalen Mire near Abisko, Sweden - III_Palsa_N2_3 | ecosystem: Environmental > Terrestrial > Soil > Palsa > Peat permafrost | place: Sweden... | reverse complement strand
CCAGGTCCGAGGGGAACGGGGTGATCTGCACGCAGCGCGCCTTCTTGTCGCGGGCCAGGCGCTCGACTTCCTTCACCGCGAAGGGGATGTCGTAGAGCGGCAGCTGGTAGGCGGTCATCAGGCGCAGAGGATCGACCGAGGCGAAATCGCCCATGGCGTTGTTGTAGCCCTGGAATACTTCCTTCCAGTCGCTGCCCATCAGGTGCGGATTGGCGATCTTGGCTCCGGCCAGCTCGGGGAAGATCACTTCGGCGTAAACGCCGTCGCGGTCCATCGCCTTGAGCTTGGCGTGCGGCTCGAAGTGGCCGGGGTCCAGCGCCGCTTCCGGATCGACGAAGTCTTCCAGCTGGAGCTGCGGCTGGCCGCCGCGCAACACCTTGGCGGCATATTCCTCGGCCTTCTTGTTGGCCTCGTCCCACACCACCTGCATTTCCTTGCGCAGGCGCGCCTTCACCCACTCGTCGGTGAAGTGCACATGCGAGTCGACCGAAATCAGACGTTCTGTTGCAAGTTCAGACATTTCCTATTCCTCCAGATACTTCCAGGCCTTATCAGGGTCCAAATATCGCCATCGGACGTCACCTTTGCGGGACTGATGGACTTCATCAGTCTAGGCAGGCACCACGGCCCGGCCCATATCAAAAAGTGACAACCGTGCGCTCACTCTGGAAACCCCCGGCTCCGGGCGCCGACGCCGCCGAAGCCGATTGGCCATGCCGACAAATTACCCCCTGAGGCACCGCTGGCGCCTGCTGCAAATGGGTGAGACATGGCCCGGCCGGGCATGCCTTTGAATTCAGGGGCTTATCGGGGGTTTTGGGAACGGGCTGGAAATGGCGCAGCTGGCGTCATGAGCCTGGATGTTTGCCTCTCCCTCTGGGAGAGGCCGCGCCGTCAGGCGCGGGTGAGGGCGGCGCTATCGACGAGCGGCCCACTTCATTGATGGCTTCGCCCTCACCCCTGCCCCTCTCCCAGAGGGAGAGGGAATCAATTAAATATGAAATTTATGTGCGGGGCGTTAAGTTCGTAGGGCGGCCACAGGCCGCCCTACGATGCTGTCGCGACGGAACGAAACCCGGCATCTACTCCGGCAGCGCCACGCCCGAACCGCCCATCTCAGCCGGGAAATCCTTCATCTTCGGCAGGCCATCCTTCACCCGCAGGGCCGCCTCCTGGTAGTTCACGTGGACGGCGGGCTGGAAGGCGAGATCCGGGATCATCGCGACATACACGTCGGTGAGCTTCAGCGGCGGATGCTCCGTGAACAGGTGGCCGCCGCAGGTCTTGCACCACTTGCGGAAACTCATCGGCGTCTTGCTGTAGGTGCCGATATTGTCCACCCCCTTGGTCACCACCACCGCATCCGGCTGCCACAGGCTGAACGCATTGACCGGGCCCGCGGACCAGTGGCGGCAGGACTCGCAATGGCAGTAGCCCATCGCCGCCGGCTCGCCGCTCACCGTGAATTCGACGGCGCCGCAGAAACAGCTTCCCTTGTAGTCGCCCATCTTCCACCTCCGGATGCCGGATCGATGCCGGTCATGTTTCGGCCAAGTGGCCGATTCAATCCATGGTGGGCGCAGTACCGTCGCGACGTCAATCCGGCGCAATGCGCTGCCTGTGATGCACCTCACGCCCGCTGCATGACGCAGTGAACGGCGGGTCGCCGACCGGTCCTGCGACGCTTGGGCTCAGGGTCCGGCGAAAAGCTGCCCGACCAGCTGGCCGGTGAAGTTGCCATCCGTGCCGAGCGTGTCCTGCGTCCAGGTGACGACGAAGTTGCCGGCCGCGTCGTTGGCCACGGTAGCGTTGCTGGGGCGCACGGTGTTGTCGTTGGGTGAGACGAAGACATTGAGCACCGGGCCGAGGGTAGTGCCGCCGGAATAGCGCTGGGCGTCGATGATCGAGGTGAACGGCGGACAACCCCAGATCACCACCAGGTCGCCTACCGCATTGCTGGTGAGGTCCGCCTGCGATGGCAGCCCGCAGCCGGGGTCGCTGGGTACTGTCGTCACCGTTCCGCTGACGGTGGTTTCGGAGCCGAATTGCCGCAGGTACAGGGCTGACTCCTGGTGCACCCAGAGCAGCGCGTAGCTATCCGTCGCAGCCGCCAGCACGGGATGCGTCACATCATCCAGGAGGCGGGTGGCGCCTGGCAGGCGGATCTCGGAGTCCACCTTGAGCGGCTTCTCCAGCGCCGTGCCCTGGGCGTTGAAGCGCTGCAGCCGGATGGCCGTCGCGGTGCCCGCTTCTCCGCCGCTGGGCTCCACGCCGATGCCGATTTCATTCACCGCCTGCCAGGCGATGGCGTAGTCGCCGCCAGGATCCATGGCCACGGTGGGTTGATCGACCTGGGACAAGGTACCGGTGCCCAGAACCGTTTCGGCCTCCACCAGGGTTTCGCCGCTGTCGATGGTGACTTGCGCGCCGGGAATGCCGGAGCCGTCGTAGCGCCGCAGGTAAACGTCGGTCAGCGTGCGCGTATACCCCACCGGCAAGCAAATGCCCGGCACGGTACAGCCGCCCAGATAGATGTAATAGTTGTTTTGCACCAGCGAGTCGTCCCAGGCCACCACGAAGTCACCGGCCGGGTCCGTGGCCAGGGACAGGTAGCTGACGCTGGCCTTGGTGCTGGCATTCACCGTCAGCACCCCGCCTTCAGGACTGCCGGCGGCGCTAAAGCGGCGCGCGTAAACGCTGTTGGTGGTGTTGTCGAGCCAGGCCACCACGAAGGCGCCGCCCGTGGACATGGCGATCGCCGGAGAGTAGGCCCCGCCATCCCGGCCGTCGTCGGCCTGCACCGTGCCGCCGAGCGGATTGCCGGAGGGGTCGAACAGGCGCACGAAGATACCCACCTGGCTTCCCTGGATTTCCTGGTAAGCCAGCGCAAAGCCGCCCGCGGCCGCGCGCGCCACCGCCGAGGTCTTGAAGGCGTATGGCCCGGTTTCCAGCGTGAGCAGCAGCCTCAGCGGATCGCCGCCGGTAGCAGCCTGTGCGGAAGCGGCGGCAAAGCCCAGCAGCAATGCCGGCGCCATACGGATACACGAACTCAAGAACGCCCCTGTCCTGGATTTCATGAACTGTCTCCCCGGCTTGATGGCGAAGCTGGCAGTGCCGCAGCGCCTGTTTGGTGCTAATCATCCGCTAACATCCGGCGACGGAACCGCACGGTACCGAAGACCGGATTGCCGTATCAGCATAGTCGCTCACGGGGAACGGCGCACGCAGCGGCTGCTTGGCGGCGACGGAGGCCGCATGCACACCGCATATCAAACCGTGGATTGCCGCGTGACGCGGTAAACGGCGGGTCGCCGACCCGCCCTACCCGGCTGCAACCTTCTATCCACCTTTTTTCTTCTTCGCGATGTGCTCCCATGCGTTTAGATATTCGTTCATGCGGCTTTCTATACCGCATCGAAGCTCGAAAGCCGCGTAGAACAGCGAAGCAGGAAATCCCGTTGCGATTAGATCCTTTGCACGTCGAAGATAGTCACGGGATGAAATCGAGTAATTTTGCATATCAACTTAGGATTTAAGAATTCAGTACAAGAACTCTCAGCCCACTTCCTTTATTTTTCCAGGGTCGCAAGCTCATCAATACGATCTTTGTGAAATCGCCAAGACTCTGGAATTAGATCGATTGTGCCTGTGGCTTTCGCCCGTGCAGTCCAGATGTGCTTCTCCCAAAGAATGGTGTCTCCCCGGCCCGCAGCTGCAGCCTTTAGCCACGCAGAAATTTCAAGGGGAGTAGCAAGATACATTCGAGGCAATTCATCCACTGCAACATTTTTAAACTGAACCAAGCAGAAAACAGTTTTCTTGGAATGCTTTGAAAGCCAGGTGTCAGCCGCCAAGTGATAGTTGGCATCTTTTAATAAAGACTGTGTAAGGCCCCACCCGCCATCTTGGCTACCCTTGACTGACACCTTTAGAATTCGATCACCGGCTACCGCAACCAAATCATATTCGGGCTGATTCGCCCCATACTGAACGGATACGTTCCATCCGCAGCGCGCGAACTGCGCTGCCACTAACGCTTCCGCCGCAGTTGCAACCTGCCAAGTTGTAAGCATCTTTCTCTCAGCACAGAGTAACGCTACGACTGCTGCCGATACTCGCTCGGACTAACCCCAACCCAATTCTTCAACGCCCGCGACAAGCCATTGGTCTCCGCAAACCCCGCCATCAGCGAAACCTCGCCAATGCGCACATTGCTGTGCCCCAGCCACTCCAGTACCGCCTCCCGCCGCACTTCCTCCTTGAGCAAGCGATAGCTGGTGCACTCGGATTGCAGGCGCCGGCGCAGCGTCTGGCTGCTGATGTTGTAATGCGCAGCGGCATCCTCGATCGACAGCAGGGCCTGGGTCTGGCCCAGGTGTTCGCGCATGCGCGAGCGCAGCATGGAGCGGAAGCTGCGGTGCACGCCGAAGGCGTTGACGATGTCCTGGCCGCTGGGGCGCAGGAAGGACTCCAGCTCGTCGGGCCGGCGGATCAGGGGCTGGCGCAGGGACTGCACCGGCACCAGCAGGCTGCCGACCGGGCGGGAGAAGCGGCAGTTGCCGGTGAAGCTGTCGCCGTACTCTTCCAGCGAACCGGCGCGCGGGTGCGGGAAGTCGGCGGCGACCACCGGCACTTCCTCGCCGATCAGCCAGGCGCCGAAACCGGCCCAGATGATGAACCACCATTCATAGAGGAAGTTGTAGCGGTCCAGCTCGGGATGGGCCAGGCCCATGCGCAGGCTGGCGGTGTCTTCGTGCGCGTCCAGCTCGAAGCCGATGTCGCGGGTGACCTGGCCATAGAACCTGAAGGCGCGTTCATAGGCCTCGCCCAGGGTCTTGGCTTCCAGCGCCGACTCGCACATGCGCTCGAAAGCGCCGATGCGGACGGGGGCGGTGGTGAAGCCGCAGAACTCGTCGTCCATCAGCAGCTTAACGTTGCGCGAGACGCGGCAGAAGGTCTCGGCGTCGAAGCGGGCTTCGCGGTCGCGCACCATGGAGGGCGGCAGCTGGAGCGCGTCGCAGATCACCTCGAGGTGATAGCCCTTGGAGGCGGCGTTGCCGATCATGGCGCGCGCGAAGCGATTGATCAGTCCTGATGCCACCATGATCGATCCCTCCTCCGTAAGTCTTTGCAAGTATGCGGCAGCGGCGGCCATGGGCCGCCCTACTTTAGCTGCCTCTTCCTGCGGAAGAGGCAGCACCCCTCACCCTAACCCTCTCCCGCAAGGGGAGAGGGGACTTGGGCTTTGGGGTGCTGAGCCTAGCTTAGCGCACGCTCAGCAACCTTGGGCTGGACCTTTGCCGCGGGCTTGCCCTGGCCGTAGTAGAACCAGGCGCCCAGGGCCGGCAGCAGGCAGATGGCGCCGAGCATGTTGACCAAGAACATGAAGGACAGCAGCAGGCCCATGTCGGCCTGGAACTTCAGGGCGGACAGGGTCCAGGTGCCGACGGCCACGGCCATGGTGATGGCGGTGAACACCGCGGCCGTGCCGCGCTGGCGCATGGCGGCGTGGAAGGCGTCCTGGAAGGTCATGCCGTCGCCGTCCATGTGGTGCTGGATGCGCTCGAACAGGTAGATGCCGTAGTCCACGCCCACGCCCACGCCGAGGGCGATCACCGGCAGGGTCGCCACTTTCAGGCCGATGCCGAGGGTGGCCATGAGGGCGTTGCAGAAGATCGACACCATGGTCAGCGGCACGATGACGCAGATCACGGCGGTGATGGAGCGGAAGGTGAGCAGGCACAGCAGGATCAGGGCGCCGAAGATCGCCAGCAGCATCTTCACCTCGGCCGCGCCGACCGTCTCGTTGGTGGCGGCCATGACGCCGACGTTGCCGCTGGCCAGGCGCATCTTGACGCCGTCGACCGGGTTGGCGGCGATGAATTTCTTCACTTCGTCGACGACGTGGGCCACGGTGGGGCCGTCGTGGTTCTTGGTGAAGATCATCACCTGGATGGCGCGGCAGCTCTCGTTGTTGAAGCCGAGGTTGGGGTCGAAAGCGCGGGAGCCGACCGACAGGCCGGACTCGCTGCGCGGCAGCGCCTCCCAGCGCGGGCTGCCCTCGTTGAAGGCCGAGATGACCAGCCGGCCGACGCCGCCGACGCTGAGCACCGACTGCACGCCGGCGACGCCGCGCATGTTCAGCTCGAAGCGGTCGATGAGGTTGGTCACCGGATAGTGCAGGCAGGAGTCGCCCTCGAAGTTCTTGGCCTCGACGATGATGGTGAGCACGTCGACGCCGATCAGGTAGTTCTTGGCGATCTGCTCGCTGTCCTGGTTGTAGCGGGAATCCGGACGCAGCTCGGGCGCGCCATGGCCGGAATCGCCGATCACCAGGCCGCGTGACAGCCAGGTGGTGCCGAGCAGCAGCACGCCGCAGACGACGAAGACCCAGACGGCGCAGCGCGGCTCGGCGCATTTGGCGACGATGGCCCAGATTTTGGCGCCGCCGCCTTCCTGCATGGCGTCGTCGGTGTGCTCGCGGCAGGACTTCTCCAGCCGGATGTGGGTGAGGAGGATCGGCAGGATCATCTTGTTGGTGATGATCATCAGCAGCACGCCGAGGCAGGCGGTGATGCCCAGCTCGTGCACGATGGGGATCTGGATGAACATGATCACGGCGAAGCCCAGCGCATTGGTCAGCAGCGCCACCGCGCCCGGCACGAACAGCTTGCGGAAGGCGCGGCGCGAGGCTTCCACGGCGCTGGCCCCGGCCACCACTTCCTGGCGCCAGGCATTGGTCATCTGCACCGCGTGCGACACGCCGATGGAGAAGATCAGGAACGGCACCAGTATCGACATCGGGTCGATGCCGAAGCCGATCAGCGGCAGGATGCCGATCAGCCACAGCACCGGCAGCAGCGCCACCACCAGGGCGGTGAGGGTCAGGCGCGGCGAGCGCGTGTACCAGTAGAGCAGCGCCAGGGTGATGACGAAGGCCAGGCCGAAGAAGGTGAAGACCCCGAGCAGGCCCTTGATGACATCGCCCAGCAGACGGGCGAAGCCGATGATGTTGACCTCGATATTGGGGTTGTATTCTTCGTTCTTGACCGTCTCGACCGAAACGTCGCTGCCCTTCACCGGCACCGCTTCGCCGGCGTCGCCGTTGGCGTTCTTCGGGATGGCCTGGAAGGTTTCGTAGCGCAGCATCCAGCCGTAGTCGACATAGCCCTCGCTGACCACGTCGCCGGCCTTGAACGGCCCCTGATCCTGCTTGATCTTGTAGACGTACTTGTGCGGATTTTCGAAGCGGCCGCGGATTTCCTCCAGCTTCTTCTGCACTTCCCAGTAGTCGACGCGCATCTGGTCAGGCGGCGCGCTGGGATCGACATCCTGCAGGTCGGCGCGGATCAGGGAACCCTTGAGGTCGTTGGCCACCAGCAGGCCGATCTGGCCGGACAGGGTGACGTTGTGGCGCACCCGCTCCAGCTCTTCCGGGGTGGCGCTGAACTTCGCCGGCACCACCGGCTCGCCGCGGAAGCCGTCTTCGGTGATCTCCAGGTACCAGGTGTTGGGGGTGAACAGGGAGGTGACGTGGGTGCGGTTGATGCCCGGGATGAAAAACACATCGTCGGTGGCCTTGCGCAGGTCATCCATGAACTCCTTGTTGTAGATGTCGCCCTGCCCTTTCCAGCGCAGGTTGACCAGCAAGGTATTGGCGCCGGAGAAGTCCTTCATGTACTCCATCATGGTGCGCATGTATTCATGCTTCACCGGCAGGAGCTTGAGGAAGCCCGGATCGAGCTTGACGTGGGTGGCGCTGTAGCCGAAGAACAGCGTCATGCCGGCGAACACCACCGACAGCAGGTGGCGCCGGCCGATGAGGACGTTGGAGATGCCCTCGACCATGCGGTTGATAAAGCTGCTCTTGCCCTTCATTACTGTGCCCCGCTGGTGTTGGCAGCCGCGAGCTGCTTCTGGACGCTCAGGCCCGGTTCACCGGCCACCAGCACCTCGCCGTCGGCCAGCGGCAGCACTGCCGCCAGGGTCTGGCGCTCGCCCTGGGCGAAGATCCTGAACTGCGCGCCGCCGTCATCGGACACCAGCACGGTGCGCTGCGCTCCGGCCAGGAAGATCTTGCCGTCGGCCTGCACCGCGCCGCCGAAGATCGACAGCGGCGCCGGGGTGACGCTGTCCTTCCAGGTCTGTCCCTGATCGTGGCTGACGAAGACGTGGCCGCGCATGCCGTAGACCAGCCAGCCCTTGTCCGGCAGCGCCAGCGCGCCGAAGAAGGAGCCGTTGTAGATCTGCTTCAGCGCCTGCCAGCTGGCGCCGCCGTCGGTGGACTTGAGCATCAGCCCCTGCTCGCCGACCAGCAACAGCGCGCCGCCGCCGTCGAGCATGCCGTAGAGATGCTTGTCGCCGATCGCATCCGACTTGAGGGATTGCCAGGTCTTGCCCTGGTCGGCGGACTGCATCAGGGTGCCGAAGGCGCCGAAGGCGTAAACCTTGCCCTCGAAGGGGCCGGCCACGCCGAACAGCGGCGCCGCCTGGTCGGCGTCCTGGTTGTAGGAGACTTCCTTCCAGGTCTGGCCGTTGTCCTCGCTGCGCACGATCCAGTCGTCATGGCCGACCGCCAGGGCCACGCCGTCGCCGATGTACTGCACCTGGGTGAAGGTGTCGCCGCGCTGCGGCGACACCGTGGCATCGAGCCAGGGGCCCTTGGGATCGTCGGCGATGAGGATGTGACCCTCTTCGCCGGCCGCGAGCAGACGCTTGCCGTTTTCGGCCAGGCCATTGACCAGCAGGCGATCCGGGTACACCTGGGTCGCCGGGAACGGCGGCGCCGGGCGCGGCGAGAACGCGAACAGGGCGGCACCCAGCACCATGCCGGTGAAGACCGCCGCCGGCCAGCCGTGATTTCCCGCCTTTTCGCCCTGCTGCACCTTAGCCAGCGATGGCACCGTTTGATTCATGGACCACTCCTCCACGCTTTCGGTCGTCACGCCGCGGGCCGGATAAACCGGAACCAGGGCGTACGATTCTCGTAATTGGCAACACATCCACACTACGCAAGCATCGCCCCCCTGGCGAATCCGGCGACGCTTGCCGATCAAGCGTGCCTCGCCTCAGGGCGGCAAAAAGTTTCACGCAGGCAACTCGAACAGCGCCGCGGCGCCCATCCCGCCGCCGATGCACATGGTCACCACCGCGTACTTCACGCCGCGGCGGCGCCCCTCCAGCAGAGCATGCCCGACCATGCGCGCGCCCGACATGCCGAACGGGTGGCCGATGGCGATTGCGCCGCCATTGACATTGAGGCGGTCGATGGGAATGCCGAGCTTGTCGCGGCAGTAGAGAACCTGGCAGGCGAAGGCCTCGTTCAGCTCCCACAGGCCGATGTCCGACACCTTGAGGCCGTGCTTGGCCAGCAGCTTGGGCACCGCGAACACCGGGCCGATGCCCATTTCGTCCGGCTTGCAGCCGGCCACGGCCGAGCCGCGATAGATGCCCAGGGGCTTAAGGCCGCGGCGCTGCGCTTCGGCGCGGCTCATCAGCAGGGCGGCGGCGGCGCCATCGGAAAGCTGCGAGGCGTTGCCGGCGGTGACGTGCTGGCCATGCTTGACCCAGCGGCCGTCCTTCCACACCGGCTTGAGGCCGGTCAGGCTCTCCAGGGTGGTTTCGGGGCGGTTGCCTTCGTCCTTGGTCAGGGTCACCTGCTCCTTGGTGGTGGGCTTGCCTTCCTTGTCGTACAGCTGCTTGGTCGTGGTGAGCGGCACGATCTCGTCGGCGAACAGGCCGGCCTTCTGCGCGGCGGCGGTGCGCTGCTGGCTTTGCAGGGAGTATTCGTCCTGCGCCGCGCGGCTGATGCCGTAGCGCTCGGCCACCAGCTCGGCGGTCTCGATCATCGGGATGTAGGCGGTGGGCTGGGCGGCGATGGCCGCCTCGGATACCGCGCGGTAGTTGTTCTTGTGCGAGTTCTGCACCAGGGAGATCGACTCGAGGCCGCCGCCGATGGCGATGTCCACCTCGCCCACCATGATGCTCTTGGCCACCGCGGCGATGGTCATCAGGCCGGAGGAGCACTGGCGGTCCACCGTCATGCCCGGCACGGTGTCCGGGAAACCGGCGGTATAAGTGCAGAGGCGGGCCAGGTTGTAGGCCTGGGTGCCCTGCTGCGCGGCGGCGCCGAGCAGCACGTCCTCGATTGCGCCGGGCTCCACGCCGGCGCGTTCGACCACCGCGCGCAGCACGTGGCCGCCGAGGACGGGGGCTTCGGTATCGTTGAAGGCACCGCGGAAGGCTTTGCCGATTGGCGTACGTGCAACAGCAACGATGACGGCTTCATTCATAGAGGTTCAGCCTAGAAGTAGTATCTGGAAATGGTGTCGGCCACGCAGCCGGGACGGCTTTCGCCTTCGATCTCGACAGTGACGCGGATGGTGGCCTGCACGCCGCCGTCCTTGGTTTTTTCGGCGGCGATCAGCTCGCCGCTGCCGCGCACGCGGGCGCCGACTTTCACTGCATTGGGGAAGCGCACCTTGTCGCTGCCGTAGTTGACGCCCATCTTCATGCGCACCTGGACGATCTGCGGCAGGAAGCGGGAGACCAGGGACAGAGTCAGGTAGCCATGGGCGATGGCGGCGCCGAAGGGGCCGTCCTTGGCGCGCACCGGGTCGACGTGTATCCACTGGTGGTCATCGGTGGCGTCGGCGAACAGATTGACGCGCTCCTGGGTGATGGTCAGCCACTCGCTGCTGCCGAGTTTCTGGCCGACTGCGTCGAGGATGGCTTCGCCGTTTTCGAAGACTGTGGTCATTCGGGCGCCCTTCTCAAAGTTACTTCGTCACCCCCGCGAAAGCGGGGGTCCAGGGGCTTCTGCGCCGAAGCCAGGCCTTCCTGGATTCCCGCTTTCGCGGGAATGACGATGGGAGAGAGGTTCAGTTCTTTCATCTGAGTTGATCTCAGGCCCTTTGGCTCGAAGCGGAAATCACTTCGCCGACCAGGTAGGAGGAATAATCGGAAGCCAGGAACACCATGATGTTGGCGATTTCCCAGGCTTCGGCGCCGCGGCCGAAGGCTTCGCGGCTGGCCAGCTCGTTGAGCAGGGCTTCGGGGGCGGTCTTGCGCAGGTGCTCGTGGAACACGATGGAGGGCGAAACGGCGTTGATGCGCACGCCGAACTCGGCGGCTTCCAGCGCGCTGCAACGGGTCAGGGCCATGACGCCGGCCTTGGCGGCGGCGTAGTGGGCCTGTTCCTTCTGACCGCGCCAGCCCAGCACGGAGGCGTTATTAACGATCGCGCCGCGGCCCCGCGGCTGCATGTGCTTGAGCATGGCGCGGGTCATGCGGAAGGTGCCGGTGAGGGTGATATCCAGCACCTTGTGCCATTCCTCGTCGGACATATCGACCACGCGCTTGCTGCCGCCGAGGCCGGCATTGTTGAGCAGCACGTCGACACCGCCGAGCTTGTGCTCGGCCTCATCGACCAGGGCCTGGACATCGGCTTCGACAGCGACATTGGCAAGTTTGCCGTGGATTTCCTGATCCGGATGATCCTTCTGCAACGCCGCCACCGCCTCGTCCAAACGGCGCTGGTGGATGTCCGAGACAAGCAAGGCGCGGCAGCCTTCCTCTAGGCAGCGGCGGGCGGTGGCGAAGCCGATGCCGCCGCCGGCGGCGGCGGTGATCAGGACGGACTTGCCCTTGAGCAGGCCGTGGCCGGTGACGTAGGGGGGCGGAGGGACAGTAATCACTTACCCGCCCTCCGTTCGTCCCGAGTGGCGTTGCGCAGCAACGCTGTATCGAGGGACCAGCGGCGCGCATGGCCCCTCGATACGTCCCCTTCGGGGACACTCGGGGCGAACGGACAGGGGTTATTGACGCGAGTAATTTTCATGGATATTGATCTCAGGCGGCCGGACGCGGTTCGCGCGGCATGTCCAGCCCGCGTTCCGCGATCAGGTTGAGCTGGATTTCGTTGGTGCCGGCATAGATGGTGTCGGCACGGGAGAAGAAGAACAGTTGCTGCAGGGGGCGGATGCGCGGATCGTCGGAGATGGCATCGCCGGCCGGTCCCAGCACGTCCATCGCCAGCTTGCCCAGATCGCGGTGCCAGTTGGACCAGTAGTACTTGTAGATCAGCGCTTCGCGCTTCAGACCGGGGCCCTCGCCGCCGGACAGCATGCGCAGGGCGTTGTAGCGCATCACGCGCAGGCCGCACCAGGCCTGGGCGATGCGCTGGCGGATCTGCGCATTGGCAGCGCTGCCGTTGGCCTGCGCAGCTTTCACCACCAGGTCGAATTCGTAGGCGAAATGCATCTGCTGGCCCAGGGTGGAGACGCCGCGCTCGAATTCGAGCAGGCCCATCGCCACCTTCCAGCCGTCGCCGGGCTTGCCAACGATATGACCGGCTTCGGCCACCGCGCCATCGAAGAACACCTCGTTGAACTCGGCGCCGCCGCCCATCTGGCGGATCGGCTGGATGCGCACGCCGGGCTGGTCCAGCGGCAGCAAGAGGAAGCTGAGGCCGTGACGGCTTTTGCTGCCGGGTTCGCTGCGGGCCAGCACGAAGATCCATTCCGACTCATGCGCCAGCGAGGTCCAGACCTTCTGGCCCTGCACGCGCCAGCTGCCGTCCGCTTCCTGCCAGCATTTGGTCTGGACGTTGGCAAGATCGGAGCCGGCGCCCGGCTCGGAGTAACCCTGCGCCCAGAACTCGGTGCCGGCGACGATGCCGGGCAGGAAACGCCGCTTTTGCGCCTCGCTGCCGAAGGCGATCAGGGTCGGCCCGATCAGGCCCTCGCCGATGTGGCCCATGCGGCCGGGGCCGCCGGCGCGGGCGTATTCCTCATGGAAGATGACCTGCTGCTCGATGCTGAGGCCGCGTCCGCCCGCCTCGGCCGGCCAGCCGACGCAGGTCCAGCGGCCGGCGGCGAGCTCGCGCTCCCATTCCTTGCGCAGGGCCGGATCGGCTTCCTCGTCGCCGGGGCCGCCGCGGTGCAGCAGGCTGGCGAAACGGCCGACTAGATGATGGCGCATCCAGTCCGCCACTTCGGCGCGGAAGGTTTCGTCGGTTGGGCTGGGCTGAAGATTCATGGAAGGATCAGGCGATCAGCGCTTGCGCGATGCGTTCGCGCAGGGCATCGGCGTTGCCCAGCCAGTGGCTGCTGGCCTGGGCGCGCTTGAAGTAGAGCTGGGGATCGTATTCCCAGGTGAAGCCGACGCCGCCGTGCAGCTGGATGGCTTCCTGCGCACAGAAGAAATAAGTGTCGGCAGCCAGGGCGCGCGCGACCGCGCATTCGATCGACTGGGCATCGGCGGTGGCGCCACTGGCGAAGAATGCCGCCGCGCCGTAGACCGCAGAGCGCGTGGCCTCGATGCGCACCATCATCTCGGCGCAGCGGTGCTTCACCGCCTGGAACGAGGCGATGGCGCGGCCGAACTGCTTGCGCGTGGCGGTATAGGCCACGGTGAGATCCAGGCATTGCTGCGCGCCGCCGAGCTGCTCGGCGGCGATGGCCAGGCGCGCCAGCGCGGCGGCGCGCACCCGGCCGTCCTCGATGCGCGAAGCATCGTCGATGCGGTCTTCGGCCGGAAGCGTCACGCCGTCCAGGCTGATGCTGCTGAAGCGGCGCGTCGCGTCCCAGCCCGCCAGGGTTGCGACTTTCAGCCCCGCCGCTTCGCGCGGCACGGCGAACAAGGCGGGAGCAGGCTCGCCTTCCACCTGGGCGAACAGCAGCAGCCAGTCGGCGGCGCCGGCATCCGGCACACGCGGGCAGTGGCCGCCCAGCGTCCACACCTCGCCCTTGCGGTAGGCCTGCACCTGCGCGGCGGCATCGCTCCAGTCGTCAGCGCCGCTGGACAGCGGTGCCGTGAGGCACAGGCGTCCCTCGGCGATGGCCGGCAGGAAGCGCCGCTGCGCCTGCTCGCTGCCGCATTGCGTCAGCAGATTGGCCGCCAGGCACACCGTGGAGAAATAGGGTGCGCACAGCAGTTGACGCCCCATCTGCTCCAGCACCAGCACCAGTTCCACCGCGCCCAAACCCAGGCCGCCGTGCTGCTCGGCCACCGGGATGGCGCACCAGCCGAGTTCGGAGCCGATGCGCTGCCATACACCCGCATCGAAGCCGCTGTCACTGGCTGCGGCCGCCCGCACCGCGGCCGATCCGCTTTCCTCCGCCAGAAAACTCTGGGCGGCGTCGCGGATCATGATCTGGTCTTCGGTGAAGGCGAAGTTCATGCGCGTGTTTCGGTCTCAGGTTCCGTAGACTTTCTGCGGCTTCGGCGCTTCGGCGATCAGCGACTCGATCACTTCGGTCAGTTCGGCCGGCTGCCACCGCGCCTTCTTGTCGCGTACCCGGCCGGTACGCCAGCCGTCGCCGACGGACAGCTTGCCGCCTTCCACCTCGAACACCTTGCCGCTGACGCCGGCCGACAGCGAGCTGCACAGCCACACCACAAGCGGGGCGACGTTGCCGGGATGGAAGTGATCGAAGGCCTCGCCGTCCGGCTTCTTCATCACGTCGGCGAAAACCTTCTCGGTCATGCCGGTGCGCGCCGCCGGGGCTAGCGCATTGGCGGTGATGCCGTAGCGGCCCAGTTCGGCCGCCTGCACCAGGGTCAGCGAGGCGATGCCGCCCTTGGCGGCGGCGTAGTTGCCCTGCCCGACCGAGCCTTGCAGGCCGGCGCCGGAGCTGGTGTTGACGATGCGCGCATCGACTTTCTGGCCGCTCTTGACCTGGTCGCGCCAGCGGCGCACCAGGATGCTGGCCAGGCAGAAATGGCCCTTCAGATGAACGCGGATGACGTCGTCCCAGTCCTGCTCGGACAGGCTGGCGAACATGCGGTCGCGCACGATGCCGGCGTTGTTGACCACGCCGTGCACGTCGCCGAAGCGCGCCACGGCGCCGTCGACGATGCGCTGCGCGCCGTCCATGCTGGTGATGTCGTCGCTGTTGGCCAGGGCCTTGCCGCCGGCGGACTCGATCTCCTTGACCACGGCGGCCGCGGCTTCAAGACGGATGTCGTTGACGATGACGTTGGCGCCCTCGCCGGCCAGCAGCAGCGCGTATTCACGGCCCAGGCCGCTGCCCGAGCCGGTGACGATGATGGTGCGGTTGTCGCAGATGCCCATGGATCAGCCCAGCCTCTCGATGATCGTCACGTTGGCCACGCCGCCGCCCTCGCACATGGTCTGCAGGCCGTAACGCTTATTGGTGCGCTCCAGCTCGTTGAGCAAGGTCGACATCAGCTTGGTGCCGGTGGCGCCGAGCGGATGGCCCAGGGCGATGGCGCCGCCGTTGACGTTGGTCCTGGCGTGGGGGTAGCCGATTTCCTTGAACCAGGCCAGCACCACCGAGGCGAAGGCCTCGTTGATCTCGACCAGGTCGATGTCCTCCAGCTTCATGCCGGCCTTCTTCAGGGCATGGCGGGTAGCGGGGATCGGCGCGGTGAGCATCATGATGGGATCGTCGCCGAGCACGCTCATGTGGTGCACGCGGGCGCGCGGCTTGAGGTTGTAGCGCTTGAGGGCTTTCTCGGACACCACCAGCAGCGCGGAGGAGCCGTCGCAGGTCTGGCTGGAAACGGCGGCGGTGAGCTTGCCGCCCGGTTCCAGCGGCTCCAGAGTCGCCATCTTTTCCAGGGAACTCTGGCGCGGGGTTTCATCCTGCTCCAGGCCTTCGAGCGGGATGATTTCCTTGTTGAAGCGGCCTTCGGCGATGGCCTTGAGGGCGCGCGTATGGCTCTCCAGGGAGAACACTTCCATCTCCTCGCGCGAGATGTTCCATTGGTCGGCGATCTTCTGCGCGGCGTAGAACTGCGATACCGGCTGATTGCCGAAACGCGCGGTCCAGCCCTTGCTGCCGGAGAAGGGATCGCTGAAGCCCAGCGGCTTGGCGGCGATCATGGCGGAAGAAATCGGGATCTGGCTCATGGTCTGCACGCCGCCGGCGACGACCACGTCGTTGACGCCGCTCATCACCGCCTGCGCGGCGAAGTGCAGCGCCTGCTGCGAGGAGCCGCACTGGCGGTCGATGGTCACACCCGGCACGGTCAGCGGCAGGCCGGCGGCGAGCCAGCAGGAGCGCGCGATATTGCCGGCCAGCGGGCCGATGGCGTCGAGGCAGCCGAACACCACATCGTCGTAGTCTTCCGCAGGGATGGAGGGATTGCGCTCGACCAGCGCCTTCAGCACATGCGCGCCGAGATCGGCGCCGTGGATGTGGGCCAGCTTGCCGCGGCGCTTGCCGACCGGGCTGCGCACCGCATCGACGATATAGGCTTCTGCCATGTCAGTTTCCGTTTGCTCGAATGATCAGTTGAAGGTTTCGCCCGGGCCCAGCGCGGTGCCCTCGGCAAAAATGAATTGCGCCACGCGCGTCTTGTGGAAAGCGCGATCGCCCCAGGCCGCATCGAGGGCCCAGGCGCGCTTCATGAACATCTGCAGGTCTGCTTCCCAGGTGTAGCCCATGGCGCCATGCACCTGCATGCTATGGCGCGCGGAAGCCCAGGCCGCTTCGCAGGCGGCCAGCTTGGCGTGAGACACGTGCACCGCGGCGCGCGGCCGGTTGTTGGCCAGGCAGTGCGCGGCGCGGAACACCACCGGCTTGGCGAACTCGATCTTCACCGCCACGTCGGCGAGCTGGTGCTTCACCGCCTGGAACGAGCCGATCGGCTTGCCGAACTGCTTGCGCTGGGCGCTATGGTCGATGCCGAGGTCGAGCATGCGCTGGGCCAGGCCGAGCTGTTGCGCGCTCACCGCCAGGGCGGCGCGGTTGAGCACGCCCTCCCACAGCTCGCGGCCGATGCGCGCGGGCGCGACGCGGGTGGCGTCGCCCGGCGTCCATTTCACCTGGTACAGGCGACGCGACATCTCGATGCTGGGGTTGAACGAGAGCTTGACCTGGTCGCGCTGCACCGCGTGCACCTCGTCGTTGTGCCACAACAGCAGCAGGTCGGCCAGCTGTGCGTCGGAGACGAAGGGATTGACCGGATGGCCGATGGCAATGCGCGCGGTGCCGTTGGCGATGCGCGGCAGCCAGGCCTTCTTCAGCGCGACATCGCTGGGCAGGCGGGTCAGCAGCCAGGCCGCGAGATAAGCCGTGTCCGACAGCGAGTCCGGAATGGCGTAGTAGCCCAGCTCCTGGTTGATCAGCACCCAGTCCAGGTCGCCCAGGCCGATGCCGCCGAATTCCTCCGGCACCGACAGCGCGGTGATGCCCTGGTCGGCGAGCTTGGCGCGCAGATCCTTGGAGCGGCCGCTTTCGGTCTCCCAGATCTCGCGCAGCATTTCCGGCGCCGCCTCGACCATCAGGAACTTGCGCACCGCGTCGCGGAAGGCGACTTGTTGTTCTTCGAATGTGAAGTCCATGGCTCGGGCCTATGACCTCGGCAGGCCGAGCATGCGCTCGGCGATGATGTTGCGTTGTATTTCGTTGGTGCCGGCGTAGATCGGGCCGGCCTGGGCGAACAGGAAGCCGTCGAGCCAGCGGCCGATGTCGCCGGCGTCCGGCGCATGCGGCATCAACTCGGCGCGGGCGCCGAGGATGCGCATGGCGGTTTCGTGCATCAGCAGGTCCAGCTCGGACCAGAAGATCTTGTTGGTGCTGGCCTCGGCGCCGATCTGGCCGCCCTTGGCCAGGCGGCAGGCGGTGCGGTAGGTGGCCAGGGCATAGGCCTCGGCGCCCATCCAGCTTTGCAGCACGGCGTCGCGCACCGAGGGATCGGCATCGATGCGGGCCTGGTGGCGCAGGTACAGATCGACCAGGGCCTTGGCGGTCTGCTGGAAGCGGCCGGGCGAGCGCAGCATCAGGCCGCGCTCGAAGCCGGCGGTGGCCATCGCCACCTGCCAGCCGGCGCCTTCGTCGGCGAGGCGGTTGCTCACCGGCACGCGCACTTCGTCGAAGAAGATTTCGGCGAAGCCGGTCTGGCCGTTGAGCTGCTGCACCGGGCGGATGGTGATGCCGGGCAGGTTCAGCGGCAGCAGGATGAAGGTGAGGCCGTGATGCCGCACCGAATCGGCGTCGGTGCGGAACAGGCCGAACAGCCAGTCGGCCCAGACCGCGCGGGTCGACCAGGTCTTCTGGCCGCTGATGACGTAGTGATCGCCGTCTCGGATGGCCTTGCAACGGATCGCCGCCATGTCGGAGCCGGCGCCCGGTTCGGACCAGCCCTGCGCCCAGATGTCCTCGCCCGTGGCCATGCGCGGCAGGAAGCGCTGCTTCTGCTCCTCGGTGCCGTATTCCATCAGGGTCGGCGCCAGCAGGAAGATGCCGTTCTGGTTGACGCGCAGCGGCGCGCTCGCGCGCCAGTATTCTTCCTCGAAGATCAGCCATTCGATCAGGTCGCAGCCGCGGCCGCCGACTTCCTTGGGCCAGGTCACCGCGCTCCAGTGCCCGCCGGCGAGCTTGCCTTCCCAGGCGCGATGCTCGGCGAAACCTTCCTCGGTGTCGAAGCTGCGCAGCGGCTGCTTCGGTACGTTCTGCTCCAGCCAGGCGCGCACTTCCTTGCGGAAGCGCTGCTGGCGTTCAGTGTATTCCAGTCTCATTTGCGGGCCCCCGATGGCCCTTTCGTCCCTGTATTGGTATTGAGCTCGGCCTCGCGCTTCTCGACGAAGGCGCGGCGCGTCTCGGCGGATTCGGCGCTCATGTAGGCCTGGAGGGTGAAGCCCTGCTCCCAGCGGTACTTGTTTTCGAGGTTGCCGTCCTCGATGCCGTTGAGCGATTCCTTGGCCAGGCGGATCATGGCGCTACTCTTCGCCGCGATCTTGCGGGCGATGGCCAGCACGGCCTCGCGCAGCTCGGCGCGCGGCACCACTTTCTCGATGGCGCCCAGGCGCCAGGCTTCGGCGGCAGTGATGGGATCGCCGGTGAAATACATCATGCGCACCTTCTGCACCGGGAACAGGCGCTGCAAATGGGCGCCGCCGCCCATGGCGCCGCGGTCCACTTCCGGCACGCCGAAGGTGGCGTCCTCGGCGGCGACGACGATGTCCGCCGCGCCAGCCAGGCCAATGCCGCCGCCCAGCACGAAGCCGTGCACCGCCACGATCACCGGCAGCGGACTGCGATGCACCGCCTCGAAGCTGCGGTAGTTGCCGGCGTTGACCGAGACGATCTTTTCCGGATGCTGGTCCAGCTCCTTGATGTCGACGCCGGCGCAGAAGCCGCGGCCCTCGGCGCGCAGCACGATGACGCGCGCCGCCGGGTCGTTGCCGGCAGCGATGATGGCGTCGGCCAGGCCATGCCAGCCGGCGTCGTTGAGAGCGTTGACCGGCGGCCGGTTGATGACGATTTCGGCGATGCCCTCGCTGATGGTGGTGCTGAACTGCTCGCTCATGCGGCGATCCCCGAATGGTTGGTGGAGCCCGCCAAGGCGCCGAGGCGCGCCTCGGCCTCCGCGACGATGGCGGCGATCAGCTCGGCCACGCTGGGCAGGCTGTCGATGTTGGAAGCGACCTGGCCGCTGGGCAGCACGCCCTCGTCCGGCCGGCCTTCGACCATGGCGCGCTGGATCAGCACCGGGGCGTTGGCGGCCATCATGGTCTGGATGGCGGAGTCACCCTCGCCCAGCGCGGTGATGGCGGTGCGCAGCATGTGGCCGATGGACATGCCGGTATGGGCGCGCCACTGCCAGGCGCTGCTCAGCGCCACCAGCAGGCGGTGCAGCAGGCCGCCGCTTTCCAGGCGCAGCAGATAGGGGTTGTCGATCATGCGCTGCGGCATACCGTCCACCGCGGTGGAAGCGCGGATCTTCGAGGGATCCTTGGCGTCCAGGTATTTCTGCAAGGTGGCGCGCGGCACCGGCGACTCGGCGGTCATCAGGAAGCGCGTGCCCATGGCGATACCGGCGGCGCCAAAGGCCAGCGCGCCGGCCAGGCCACGGCCGTTGTAGAAGCCGCCGGCGGCCACCACCGGCACTTTCACCGCGTCCAGCACCTGCGGCAGCAGCAAGGTGGTCGGTACCGAGCCGGTGTGACCGCCGCCCTCGGCGCCCTGCACGGTGATGATGTCGGCGCCCAGTTCCACTGCCTTCTGCGCATGCTTGAGCGCGCCGACCGTGGGCATGCACAGCACGCCGGCCTGCTTGAAGCGGGCGATGGTTTTCGCATCCGGGCCACGGCCGTAGCTGACGGCGCGCAAGCGGTGCTGGATGGTGAGGTCGATCACCTGCTGCGCGTTGGGCTGGAACATGTGGAAATTGATGCCGAACGGGCGATCGGTGAGCGAGCGCACCTTGAGGATTTCGGCTTCCAGCTTGTCGGCCTGAATCGTGGCCGCGGCGAGGAAGCCGAAGCCGCCGGCATTGCTGGTGGCGGCGACGAGTTTCGCGTCCGCCACCCAGCCCATGGCGGTCTGCACGATGGGGTAACGACAGCCCAGGCGGTCGCACAGAGGCGTGTGGAGAGCGCCTGACAATGGGCTTGTGCTGTTCATCTCACAAGTACCCAGGTCCGTTCGCCCCGAGTGCCCGCGAAGCGGGCGTATCGAGGGGCCAGTGGTGCGCTGGCCCCTCGATACACGTTGCTGCGCAACGCACTCGGGGCGAACGGACCTTGGCAATAGGTGTAGGGGTTTGGCTCATCGTCAGCGCTTCACGATGACCGAGGAGCCATGACCGAACAGGCCCTGGTTGGCGGTGATGCCGACCTTGGCGCCCTGCACCTGGCGCGAGCCGGACTGGCCGCGCAGCTGCCAGGTCAGCTCGCATACCTGTGCCAGCGCCTGCGCCGGCACCGCTTCGCCGAAGCAGGCCAGTCCGCCGGAAGGATTTACCGGCAGGCGGCCGCCGATGCGGGTGACGCCTTCGCGCACCAGCTGCGCCGCATCGCCGCGCGCGCAGAACTGCAGGTCTTCCATCCAGTCCAGTTCCAGCGCGGTGGACAGGTCGTAGACCTCGGCCAGACTGACATCCTCCGGCCCGATGCCGGCTTCCTCGTAGGCCTTGCGCGGCAGCGCGGCGCGGAAGCGCAGCGGCTCGGCAGCCACGGCGGAATCGGTAGCGAGATCGGGCATCTCAACCGTGTCGGTGGCGAAAGTCGGCGTCACCGTGGAGATGGCGGAGACGCGCGGCGCATCTTTCTTGCCGATGCGGCGGGCGTAATCGAGGCTGGACACGATCAGGGCGGCGGCGCCGTCTGAAGTGGCGCAGATATCCATCAGGCGCAGCGGATCGGCCACCATGGCCGAAGCCGCCACATCCTGCGCGCTGAATTTCTTGCGGTAACGCGCATTGGGATTGTCGAAACCGTGCTCGGCGTTCTTCACCTTGACCAGGGCGAAATCGTCCTGGGTGTCGCCATACAGCGCCATGCGGCGACGCGCGTAGAGGGCGAAATAGGTGGGATTGGTGATGCCGATACGGAAGCGCACCCAATCCGGATCGTCCGGGCGCTCGCCTTTCTGCGGCGCCAGGAAACCCTTGGGCGTGGTGTCGGCGCCGATGACCAGGGCCACTTCGCATTCGCCCGAAAGAATCTTGGAACGTGCCGCCGCCAGCGCCTGCGAACCGGAGGCACAGGCGGCGTAGGAAGTATTGACCTGCGCACCCTGCCAGCCAAGGGCCTGGGCGAAGGTGGCGCCGGCGACATAGCCCGGATAGCCGTTACGCATGGTGGCCGCGCCGGAGACGAACTGTACGTCGCGCCAGTTGACGCCGGCATCGGCCAGCGCGGCGCGCGCCGCCACCACGCCGTATTCGACGAAATTCCTGCCCCACTTGCCCCAGGGGTGCATACCGACGCCGAGGATGGCGATGTCTTTATTCATCGCTTGCCCTCCGGCAGTGGCTTCCACTTCCAGGTGAGCTTGCCGTCGTCCAGGGGCTCCAGCACCAATTCAACCGACATGCCGACTTTCAGCGCCTCGACACCGACGCCGCTGGCGACCTGGCCGAGCACGATCATGCGCTCGCGCTCCAGTTCCACCGCGGCGATGCTGTAGGGCACGAAGGGATCATTGGAGATATAGGGCTCGGGCGGCTTGTAGGCGGCATTGGTGTAGGACCAGATGCGACCCTGGCGCGACAGCTGCACTTCCTCGAAGGTTTCGCCGGCGCAGTCAGGATGGCGGCAGAACTTGATCTGCTTGGGGAAGTAGTAGGTGCCGCAGGCGGTGCAGCGCGCGCCGAGCAGGTGTGGTTCGCTCCGGTCGAGAGTGAACCAGCCTTCCAGCACGGGTGTTTCGGTGGGAGTATCCATCAGGCGGCTTTCAGCGCCGGCGGATTGTTCTTCAACACCGCGCCGCGGAAATTATGCGGATCGAGGCGCTGGATGATGGCCAGTTGCTCGGCCGTCGGCAGCGGCGTTTCGCCCAGGTTCTCGGCCTTGAGCAGGGGGAAGCCGGTGGCGGCCTGCACTTGCTCGAAGCTGACGCCGGGGTGCAGGGACTTGACCCGGATGGCATGTTGCGGTCCGCCGAAATCCAGTACGCAGAGGTCGGTGACGATCAGGCGCAGATCGAGATAGTCCTGCTTCATGCCCTCGCCCCAGCGCTTGGGGTTGTAGCCGACGCCGGAGACCATATCCACTTCCCCGGCGACGAACACCCGCGGACCGTGGTTGGGCACGAACAGCGAATTAATGTGGTTGATGCTGTTGCCGGGCAGGCCGCGCACGCCCAGCATCGCCGACTTCGGCTTGGCATAGTCACCGATCACCGACAGGTTGGTCTGGCCCCAGCGGTCGACCTGGGTCGGCCCGATCATGACGTGGCGCTTGCCGCCCCAGACGCATTCGAACACGCGATCGAAGGACATGTAGCCTTCGTACTTCGGCCTGTAGTCGCCGCGCGGCCCCAGCGGCACCGGCTCGGACACCAGGAAGGCCTCGCTGTCGGTCATCAGCAGCTCGGGTGAATGGGTCAGCTTGGCCAGCGAGGCGCCCAGGCGCGGGATGGTAGTGATGCCGGAGGCCAGCACCTCGCCGTTGTCGCGCCAGGTTTCGGAGGCGGCGACGATCATCAGCTCGGCCAGAGTCACTTGTGTGGGTTGAGTATCTTGGGTCATGTCAGAACACCGGCAGCTTGAGTTTGCCGATACGTTCGGCCCCGCCAACCTTGCTCAGGTACTCGGCTTCGCCGCCATTGACGAACTCCTCCAGGTACTTCTGCCAGCCGTTGTCCTCCGTGGCGGAGGCGTTGTAGCGCTTGAAGTGATCCATGTCCCAGCCGTAGTTCGGGCCGAAATAAGTGGGGTGGGCGCCGCAGGGCGCATGCACCACGCCGCTGACGAGGTAGCGTTCGAAGGAATTGAGCTTGGCGGTGTCGGCATCGAGCGCCAGCTTGTCGTGCAGCACTTCGGTACTGACGTAGCAGCGATCGGCCGCGCGGGCGAACAGGTGATCGAAGAAGGAGTCGGCGCCGCGCACCAGGGTGTTGCCGAGACGATCGCACTCGTTGACGTGCAGCAGGGCGGCGTCGAGCTTCAGGGCCGGCATGGCGACATAGACCTCGCCGTCTTCATAAGGCGAGGTGATGGTCTTGATCTGCGGATTCTTCGTCAGCACGTCGGTGGCGAGGCCGACGCGGGTCGGCAGGAAGGACAGGCGCATGCCGGCGGCGCGCAGGCCCCACTCGAACATGCCCTCGTCCAGCTCCATCACTTCGATAGCGCCGCTCTCGCGCGCCTTGCGGTAGTACGGCTCCAGCGGGATCGCGTCGAGGGTGACGAAGGGGAAAATCAGCTTCCTCACCTTGCCGGCGGCGCAGAGCATGCCGACATCCGGGCCGCCGTAGGACACCACGGTGAGGTCCTTCAGACCGGAGCGCAGCATTTCGCGCACCAGGGCCATCGGCTTGCGCCGCGGGCCCCAGCCGCCGATGCCGACGGTCATGCCGGAGCGCAGCTGCGCGACCGCAGCGGCTGCCGTCAATTCCTTGTTGAGTGCCATTCGTTCGTTCTTGGTCTTGTTATTTGAAGCCGACGGAGAAATCGTGGCCCCACAGGCTCACGGCGGTGGATTCGAAGGCCTGGTGCTTGTCCCAGTCCACCATCAGGCCGCCGTAGCCGTATTCCAGCGCGAAGTTGGACGGGGTGTTCATGTAAAACGAGGTCATGCGGTCGTTGACGTGACGGCCCAGGGTGGCCATCAGCTTGACGCCCTGCTTCTGCATGCGGTCGTAGGCGCGGCCGACCTCGTCCATGCTCGGCACTTCGATCATGATGTGGACGCAGCCGCTCGGCATCGCCATCTCGAACAGCGCCAGGCTGTGATGGCGCGGGTTGGCGCAGTGAGTGAAATAGATGCGCTTGACCGGCTCGTTCGGATCCGGCGTGAACTTGTGGCGGAAGATGTCGGAGAGGTTGAAGCCGAGCACATCACGGAACAGCGCCCAGGTGGCATCGAACTCCACCGCCGGCAGCACGGTGTGTCCCACGCCATGCTCGCCGGTAAGGAAGCCTTCCACACCGATCGGCGAGACGAAGCGCGCGAAATCGGTGGTGAAGCCCCAGGACACCTCGTGCAGGTTGCCGGAAGGATCGGTGAAGGACAGCAAGTCCTGTACGCAGCGCGCCTTGCGCTGCGCCTCGCTGCCCTTGCTGGTCTTTACACCGGCCTTTTCCAGCGCGGCGGCGACAGCGTCAAAAGCGGTCTCGTTGGCCACTTCCCAGCCGGAGGCGAGATAGCGGTCTTCCGGGCCCTTGACGATGGCGATGCGATACTTGCGCTCGTCCAGTTTCAGGTACAGGCCGCCTTCCGGGGCCTCAGCAGTGGCGACGCCCAGAACCTCTTCGCCGAAGTGCTTCCACTTGGAAATGTCGGTGCTTTGCGCCACGACATAGGCCAGTGCGTCGATCTTCACCATGGGGTGTCCGCCCTACATTGATTGGATTGGGATTTGATGACCGCAATTATCAATACCCGGCGGGGGGCACTGCTTCACCCAATTAGACGAGACCTTTGGGCTGAAATGCTCTATATGGCTAGTCTCATTGGATGATGAATCGCCTAAGCGAATGGAAATAATGGTGGTTCTGAATTTCCCCCTCTCCGTCCCGTCCCTGTTTGCGGCCCTTTTTGGGGTGTTTTCGGACGACACCGCGCCGGGGTGGAGCGCGACATCGGCTTTCCAGAATATCTCACCGAGGAGCAGTACATGGGCAGAGTGCAGGACAAGGTAGCCATCATCACCGGCGCCGCCAGCGGCGTGGGCAAGGAAGACGCAATCCTGCTGGCCAAGGAAGGTGCCAGGGTGGTGCTGACCGACCTCAACGAGGAAGCCGGCCGCGCCGTGGCCGCCACTATCGGCGAGCAGGCCTTGTTCGTGCGCCAGGACATCAGCTCCGAGGATGACTGGAAAACGGTGATCCAAGCCACCGAGGACAAGTTCGGCGGGGTCGACATCCTGGTCAACAATGCCGGCATCCTGCAATACGGCACCATCGAGGACACCACGCTGGAGCAATGGCAGAAAGTGCAGCGGGTCAACTCCGACGGCTACTTCCTCGGCTGCAAGTACGGCGTGCTGGCGATGAAGAAGCGCAAGAGCGGGTCCATTGTCAACATGTCCTCCATCGCCGCCATCTCCGGCATGTCGGCGTTCTGCGCCTACAGCGCCTCCAAGGGCGCGGTGGCCGCGCTGACCCGCAATGTCGCCATCCATTGCCGGCGCTTCGACCTCAAGATCCGCTGCAACTCGATCCACCCCGACGGCATCAAGACACCGATGGTGGCCAATCTGCATTCCACCACCAAGCCGGGACAGATGCCCGAGGTGAAGGATCTCAAGCAGGCCATGTCGCGCATGGCCGATCCGAAGGACATCGCCAACCTGGTGCTGTTCCTGGCTTCCGAGGAATCGCGCTTCATCAACGGCGCCGAAATGCATATCGACAACGGCTGGCGCATCTGGTCGGAGAGATAGAGTAGTGACGACCGCCGTACATGATGGGATCGTCACCATCGAAGCCGAGCTCGATGGTGTCACCCATACCGTCAACGCCTACCCCGGCCAGATCCTGCTGGAGGCGCTGGAGGATGCGGGGCTGTCGCCGCCCTACTCCTGCCGCGCCGGCGCCTGCGCCTCCTGCATCTGCAAGCTGGAGGAAGGCGAAGTGGAGATGCTGGAGAACCACGTGCTCGACCAGGGAGAGCTGGACGAACGCTGGATTCTCGGCTGCCAATCCGTGCCGAAGACACCGCAGATTCGCGTGCGCTACGTGAAATGACCCTGATGAACCATACCGTTCCCCAGGCATTCGCCGCAGCCGTGCAGCGCCATGCCGGCCGCATCGCCCTGGTCGGCGAAGACGGCCAGGTGCTGAGCTTCGAGCAGCTCGACCGCCTGCGCCTCGACGCGGCCCGGGCCCTGCTGGCGCTGGGCGTGCAGCCGGGCGAGCGGGTCGGCCTATGGGGCCAGAACTGCGTCGAATGGGTGGTCGCCGCGCTGGCCGTGCACAGCGTCGGCGCCGCGGTGGTGCCGGTGAATACGCGCATGCGCGGCAGCGAGGTGGCTTATGTGCTGGAGCGCAGCGGCGCCCGCCTGCTGTTCAGCGCCGGCCGCTTCCTCGACCAGTACTATCCGGAACTGCTGGCGCCGCATCGCCCAAAGGGCCTGCACACCATCGTGGTGATGCGCGATGCGGCGGCCGGCGACCTGGACTGGCGGGGCTTCCTGGCCCGTGCCGAAAGCATCCCCGCCGCGGCGGTGGCCGAGCGCGCACAGGCGGTGACGCCGGAAAGCCTGATGGATGTGATCTTCACCTCCGGCACCACCGGCCTGCCCAAGGGGGTGATGACCTCCCACGGCCAGAACCTGCGCACGGTGGCGGAGTGGTCGCGGCACATGGGCTTGGTGCCGGAAGACCGCTACCTGGTGGTCAACCCGTTTTTCCACACCTTCGGTTACAAGTTCGGCTGGCTCGCCGGCCTGCTGGCCGGGGCCATGGTGTTGCCGCACGCGGTGTTCGACGCCGCCGCCCTGATGGCGCGGGTGGCGCATGAGCGCGTCTCGGTGCTGCCCGGGCCGCCCACCCTGTTCATCAGCATCCTCAACGATCCGCGGCGTGAGGCCGCGGACTTGTCCAGCCTGCGCGCCACCATCACCGGGGCCGCCGCAGTCGCCCCCGCCCTGATCGAGCGCATCCGCGCCGAACTGGGCTTCAAGGTGGTGCTGACCGGCTATGGCCTGACGGAATCCTGCGGCGTAGTGTCGCTGTGCGGCGCCGCGGACGACGCCGAAACCGTGGCCCTGACCAGCGGCAAGCCGCTGCCGGGCACCGAGGTGCGCTGCGTCGACGGCGACGGCAAGGCAGTGCCGCCCGGCGAAGCCGGTGAAATCGTGGTGCGCGGCTACAATGTCATGCAGGGTTATCTGGACGACGCCAAGGCGACTGCCGAGACCATCGACGCCGAAGGCTGGATGCACACCGGCGACATCGGCATCCTCGATGCGCGCGGCTACCTGCGTATCACCGACCGCCTCAAGGACATGTACATCGCCGGCGGCTTCAACTGCTACCCGGCGGAGATCGAGCGCATCATCGCCGGCCATCCGGCCGTGGCCCAGGTGGCCGTGGTCGGCGTGCCGGACGAGCGTCTGGGCGAGGTCGGCAAGGCCTTCGTGGTACTGCGGCCGCAGGCGCAGCTCGGCGACAAGGAGCTGATCGGCTGGTGCCGCGACAACATGGCCAATTACAAGGTGCCGCGCTTCGTCGAAGTGGTGGCCAGCCTGCCGACCAATGCTGCGGGCAAGGTGCTCAAGTTCGAATTGCGGAAGATGGCGACATCGTGATGATCCCCAAAGCCTTCACCAATGCCCGTTCGCCCCGAGTGCGTTGCGCAGCAACGCGTATCGAGGGGCCAGCACCAACGGTAAGGCTGGCCCCTCGATACGTCCGCTTCGCGGACACTAGGGGCGAACGGACCTTGCACTAAATCCAATCCATAAACCAAACCCGGAGGAGCATTCCCATGAGTCAGGACAAACCGCTGCAAGGCGTGGTTGCCGTCGTCACCGGCGCCTCACGCGGCGCCGGCAAGGGCATCGCCCTCGCCCTCGGTGCCGAGGGCGCCACCGTCTACGTCACCAGCCGCTCGCAGAAGGAAGGCGATGCCGCCCTGCCCGGCACCGTGTTCGCCACCGCCGAAGGCGTGACCAAGGCCGGCGGCAAGGGCATTGCCGTGGTGGTGGACCACGCCGACGACGCGCAGGTGCGGCGCTTGTTCGAGCAGGTGAAGAAGGAACAGGGCCGGCTCGATATCCTGGTCAACAATGCCGCGGTGATCCATGACACCCTGATCGAAAAAGGCGGTTTCTGGGAAAAGCCGCTGGAGCAGGTGCATATCCTCGACGTCGGCCTGCGCTCCGGCTACGTGGCGAGCTGGTACGCGGCGCCGCTGATGGTGGCGCAGAAACGCGGCCTGATCGCCTTCACCTCTTCCTTCGGCGCCAGCTGCTACATGCACGGACCGGCTTATGGCGCGCAGAAGGTCGGCGTCGACAAGTTCGCCAAGGACATGGCGGTGGACCTGCGCAAGCACGAGGTCGCCGCGGTGTCGATCTGGATGGGCATGCTCAAGACCGATCGCACCCGCCGCGTGATGGATGCGGACGCGGCCAAGTACGCCGGCTTCTGGGACATGGCGGAAAATCCCGAGTTCACCGGGCATCTGATCAGCAGGATTTATCGCGATCCCAAGCGCATGGAGAAATCCGGCCAGGTCATCATCGGCGCCGAGCTGGCGCTGGAATACGGTCTCAAGGACATCGACGGCGCGCAGCCGCCCTCGCACCGGCCGATGCTGGGCGGACCGACGCAGGCGCATCCGGCCATCGTCGAATAAAGCTTTGCGGCCGCCAGGCGCGGCCTTTGCACCCCCTACACAATAACGAGCGGTTGGAGGAGAACGATGGCTAGACTGGATGGCAAGGTGGCAATCATCACCGGCGGCGCCCGCGGCATGGGCGGGGCGACCTCTCGGCTGTTCGCGGCGGAGGGCGCCAAAGTGGTCATCGCCGACGTGCTGGACAAGGAAGGCACGGAACTGGCGGCGGAGCAGAAAGGCTCGGCCATCTTCCAGCACCACGACGTCACCGACGAGGCCAGCTGGAGCAGCGTGGTGGCCAAGGCCATCGCCACCTTCGGCAAGGTCGACATCCTGGTCAACAACGCGGGCATCCTGCTGTTCAAGACCCTGCTCGACACCAGCAAGGCCGACTACGAGCGCGTGCTCGGCGTCAACCTGATGGGCGCCTTCCTCGGCATCAAGGCGGTGGCGCCGCACATGATCGAGCGTGGCAGCGGCTCCATCGTCAACGTCTCCTCGGTCGACGGCATGAAGGGCGCCAACAGCCTGGGCGCCTACAGTTCCAGCAAGTGGGGCCTGCGCGGCCTGACCCGTGTCGCCGCGATGGAATTCGGCCACAAGGGCGTGCGCGTCAACTCGATCCACCCGGGCGGCATCGACACCGCCATGGGCAACCCCTACAGCGAGAACCGCACCGAGGTGAACAAGCGCTACACCATGGTGCCGCTGCAGCGGGTGGGCGATCCGATCGAGGCCGCGCGCACCAGCCTGTTCCTGGCCAGCGACGACTCTTCCTACCTCTGCGGCGCGGAAATCGCGGTGGACGGCGGTATGCTCACCGGCCAGTACTATGTCGGCTTCCCGGGAGCACCAGGGGTCTGAGCCGTGACCGCTACGGCCTCTGAACGGATCAGTCCCACCGCTTACGCCACCGGTTATTTCTGGTACCGCCACGGCCTGTCGCATCCGGCCCTGGCGACCGAGGAAGGACGCCGCATCGACCGCGTCGTGCGGCCGCTGCTGCTCGGCACCCGGCTGCTCGGCGGCTTTTCGCTCGACGCGCTGATGCTGGCGCGCCATCGCGGCATCGACCGCGTGCTGGGCGATGCCATCGAGCAGGGCCGGGTCGGCCAGGTGATCGAGATCGCCGCCGGCCTGTCACCGCGCGGCTGGGACCTGAAGCGGCGCTTCGGCAGGCGCCTGACCTATATCGAAACCGATCTGCCGCACATGGTGGCGCTGAAACAGCGCCTGCTCAGCGACGGCGGCCTGCTCACGCCCGGCCACAGCGTGGTCGCACTCGACGCGCTGGCGGACAGCGGTGCGCAATCGCTGGCAGCGCTGGCCAAGACTCTCGACCCCAAGGTTGGCACGGCCATCGTCACCGAAGGCCTGATGAATTACCTGGACCCGGCCACGGCCCGGGGTGTCTGGCGGCGCATCGCCGCCACCCTGGCGCAATTCCCGCAGGGCATTTATCTCAACGACCTCTACATCAAGCCCCGGCGCATCAACCCGGTCGCGGCGGCTTTCGGCGCCCTGCTCTCCGCCTTTGTGCGCGGCCGCATGCACGTTCACTTTGCCAGCGAGGAAGAAGTCGCGGCGGTCATGAAAAGCTGTGGCTTCGCCGACGTCGTGCTGCATCAGCCCAGCACGCTGGAGGAAACGCGGCGCCATGCCGGCATTCGGGGGGGCGACAGCGTACTGATTCTGGAAGCCCGCGCCGCCGGCAAAGCGTAGCCCGGTCTCTCAGGACGCCGCAGGCGTCCGGTTCAGCACCGCATCGTTCGGCGCATTCAATACACAGCTGGTCCCGCCCGGCGTGTACATCATCACCACGCACTCGTTGCAGGCGGTGCAGCCGGAACGGGTGGCTGCGCCGCTGCGGAATTTGTTGACCAGCTGCGCGTCGTGGATCAGGGCGCGCGCCATCACCACGCAGTCGAAGCCTTCCGCCATGGCCTGCTCCACGCCGGCCATCGAGGTGACGCCGCCGAGATAGGCCAGCGGCATGCGCACCGCCGCGCGCACCTGGCGCGAATGCTCCATGAAGTACAGCTCATGGAAGCTGATCTTGGGCTCCCACAGGCGCAGGATGCGGGTGGCGGTGCGGATCACCGGGTTCTGCAGGGTGTCGGTGGCGGCGCGGGGCATCGGGCTGCCGAAGATGGCCCAGGGCGCCTCCACGTTCATGCCGCCACTGAGCACCAGCAGGTGCGCCCCTTCCCGCTCCAGCACCTGCGCCACGGTGGCCGCATCCTGCGCGGTGGCGCCGCCCTTGAAGCCCTCGGTGACGCAGATCTTGCAAGTCACCGCCAGATCCTTGCCCACCGCGTCGAGCACGCGGCGCAGCACCATCGCCGGGAAGCGGGCACGCTGTTCCGCGCCGCCGCCGTATTCATCGCGGCGCTTGTTGTAGGCCGGAGAGAGGAACTGGCTGAGCAGGTAGCCATGGCCCATGTGGATTTCCACGGCATTGAAGCCGGCTTCGCGCGCCA
>Ga0302314_10003010_pt1 | contig 31189 bp, 27 predicted proteins | sample III_Palsa_N2_3_FD_200533 | JGI IMG/M metagenome (GOLD analysis project Ga0302314, IMG submission 200533) | Peat permafrost microbial communities from Stordalen Mire near Abisko, Sweden - III_Palsa_N2_3 | ecosystem: Environmental > Terrestrial > Soil > Palsa > Peat permafrost | place: Sweden... | reverse complement strand
GCAAAAGCTGCCTGTCGCGCAAGACCAACCTCTGCACCGCCATTCGCGGCACGCAAGGAAAGGGCATGATGCCGGATGGCACTTCGCGGTTCTCCTACAAGGGCCAGGCGGTGCACCACTATATGGGCTGTTCGACCTTCTCCAACTTCACCGTGCTGCCGGAGATCGCGCTGGCCAAGGTCAGGCCCGACGCGCCGTTCGACAAGATCTGCTACATCGGCTGCGGCGTGACCACCGGCGTCGGCGCGGTGATCAACACCGCCAAGGTCGAGCCGGGCGCCAACGCGGTGGTGTTCGGCCTGGGCGGCATCGGCCTGAACGTGCTGCAGGGCCTGAAACTGGCCGGGGCGGACATGATCGTCGGCGTCGACCTCAATCCCGACCGCAAGGCCTGGGGCGAACGCTTCGGCATGACCCACTTCGTCAATCCGAAAGACGTCCCCGACATCGTCGCGCATCTGGTCGAGTTGACCGGCGGCGGCGCCGACTACACCTTCGACTGCACCGGCAATGTCACGGTGATGCGCCAGGCGCTGGAGGCCTGCCATCGCGGCTGGGGCGAGAGCGTGGTTATCGGCGTGGCGCCCGCCGGCGCGGAGATCGCCACCCGGCCGTTCCAGCTGGTCACCGGCCGGGTCTGGCGCGGCTCAGCCTTCGGCGGCGCGCGCGGTCGCACCGACGTGCCGAAGATCGTCGACTGGTACATGGACGGCAAGATCCAGATCGACCCGATGATCACCCACGTCCTGCCGCTGGAATACATCAACAAGGGCTTCGAACTGATGCACTCAGGCGAGAGCATCCGGTCGGTGGTGGTGTTTTAGGAGACTGCTCCCCTGGCGCACGAATTGCTCGCCTCACCCGTGCGCGTCCCGAGATGGGACGTCCTTAGGTGGGAGCGATCATGGCCCAGGCCGTCCTTTCCGATTTCGAGACCCAAGTCTGGTCGCCCGCCAAATCCCTGGTCCGCCTCTTGGTCGTCGTGCTCGGCGCCCTGTCGCTGAGCTGGGCCGCCGCGATCAACGGCCAGGCTTTCGTCCACCCGGATACGGTCGGCTACACTCGTGGCTCGGACGTGGCGGTTTCCAAGCTCTTCGGGCCCCGCTTCACCACCGAGTGGGCGCGGAAGCAGGAAGGCGCCAAGGCCGCCGCAGTCGCCTCGCCCGGCCACGCGGCCAGCGCCGAGGCCCAGGAGGTTCTGGGCGGCCGCTCCATCTATTACGGCGTCCTCGCCTATCTCGGCGCGCTTGTCGGCGGCTTCTGGCTGACGGTGTTGGTCCAAGGCCTGGCCGTGGCCCTGCTGGTCGAGATCGCCCTGCGCGGCCTCAACCTGTTCAGCCTGACCGCCTATGCCGGGGTGATCGCGCTGCTCAGCCTGGGCACCGCCGCGCCCTTCTTCACGGCTTTCGTGATGCCGGACATCTGGGCCGGCGTCGCCATCGGCGCGCTGGCCACCGTGTTCGCCCTCTCCCGTCGCCTGAACTGGCCCGACCTGGCCGTGCTCGGCGTCATGACCGTCTTCGCCGCCCTGGCGCACAGCTCGGTGGCTCCGGTGATCGCCGCCATGCTGGTCGGCGCCGGCGTGCTCTGGCTGGTGATGCACGGCATAGTCTTCGACCCGCGTCCGGGCTTGGCCATCGGCGTCCTGGCGCTGGTCGTCGCCGCGGCCGGCGGCATGGCCTTCTCGGCCATGGTCAAGCACACGGTGGGCAAGCCGCCGGTGAATCCGCCCTTCCTCACCGCCCGGGTGATCGCCGATGGGACCGGCGTCCGCTATCTACATGAACACTGCGCGGGCAAGCCGTTCGCGGTCTGCCAATACGCCAGCCGCTTCCCCATGGACGTCGACCACTTCCTCTGGGGGACGACGGACAAGGACGGGGTCTTCCAGACCGTCTCCGCCGAGCAGCGCCGCGCGCTGAGCGACCAGGACGCCCGCTTCGCCGCCAGTGTCGCCGACGCCTATCCCGTCAGCCAAGCGCTCGCCTCGCTGCGCAACGCGGCGCTCCAGACCGTCGACATCGACCTGGCGGACTTCGACTACAAGCCCAGCCTGCGCGCCGGTTTCGCCCAAACCCTGCCGGCCGGCGCCTATGCGGCGCAGCAACAGACGCGGGCCTTCGACGAAGGTTGGCCGATCGGCGCACTTGCCCTGCTGCAGGCCGCCGTGGCGATCGCCGCCCTGGCGCTGATTGGCGTCTATGCTGTCCGGCCCATGCGGGGCTCGGCGGCGGTCGAGCCGTCCGCGGCCCTGACCCTGGCCGTCCTCGTCCTGGTGGGCGTGCTGGCGAACGGGGTGGAATGCGGCGCGCTGTCGACCCTCTATGGCCGCTATCAGGCCCGGGTGGTCTGGCTGCTGCCGCTGGCGGCGGCCTTCCTGACCATGACCCGCGCCCGAGCCGGGGCGCTGCGGCCTTAGCGCAGGAAACTGTAGGCGATCAGGCCCTGAGCGGCGTAATAGGTCGCCCAGACCGCCCTGCCGGACCAGCGCGCGCGCAGGCCCTTGAACAGCTCGGCCGACAAGAGCGCGTCGGAGATCAGGAACAGCGCCGCCCCCGGCATGGCTGGCCAGTCGCGCAGGGGCAGGGTCAGCGCCGTGACCACCATCAAGGCCAGTGCGGCGGCATAGAGGGCGACGGCCGGCCTCAAGGGGCCGAGCGAGCGCCACAGCCACACCATCATCGCGACGCCAGCGAAGACTGCCGCCGCCGCGCCAGCGCCACGCCAGGGCTCGGCGACGAGGACGCCGAGGCCGTAGCCATAGGTTCGGAACAGCCAGATGTAGCCGACATGGGCCAGCAGAAACGCGCCCAGACCCGCCGGCAGCCAGCGTTCGGCGTCGCCGGACAGGAAGGCGTCGCCCAGAGCGCTGAGGCCTAGAGCCGCGACCAGCAGCCAAGGCTGGTGGAGCATGAAGGCCAGCACCGCCAGGGCGGCGACGGCGATGGTCTTCACCGCCGTGCGGCGAAGGCTCGCCTCGCGGCCAGTGAGCACCGCGCCATAGGCGATGGCGGCGCTGAGCGAGACCGCGATCAGTATCTCGTAGACCCTCATCGGCGACTATCCGACCTGGGCGCCGTTGGGTCATCGTTGGCGTGCACGAACTTCCCCGCTAAATCCTCATCCCAATTCGGCTTAGACACCCATAGGGACCACGTCCATGAAACTCGACTCCTCCATCTCGGCCGTCGTCACCGGCGGCGCTTCCGGCCTCGGCGAAGCCACCAGCCGCGCCTTGGCCGCCCACGGCGTCAAGGTCGCCATCTTCGACCTCAACGAGGCCAAGGGCGAGGAAATCGCCAAGGAGCTGGGCGGCGTCTTCTGCAAGGTCAACGTCACCTCCGACGAGGACGTCGACGCCGGCTTCGCCAAGGCGCGCGCCGCGATCGGCCAGGAGCGTATCCTGGTCAATTGCGCCGGCACCGGAAACGCCGCCAAGACCGCCGGCCGCGACCGCAACACCGGCGAGATCAAGCACTTCCCCCTCGACCGGTTCAACCTGATCATCCAGATCAACCTGGTCGGCACCTTCCGCTGCATCGCCAAGAGCGCGGCGGGCATGCTGACGCTGGAGCCGATCGACGGCGAGCGCGGCGCGATCGTCAACACCGCCTCGGTGGCGGCGGAAGACGGCCAGATGGGCCAGGCGGCCTATTCGGCGTCCAAGGGCGGCGTGGTCGGCATGACCCTGCCTATCGCCCGCGACCTCGCCAGCGAAGGCATCCGCGTCAACACCATCCTGCCGGGCATCTTCGAAACCCCGCTGATGAACGGCGCGCCGCCGCAGGTGAAGGAAGCCCTGGCCGCCTCGGTGCCCTTCCCCAAACGCCTCGGCCTGCCGACCGAATATGCGTCCCTGGCGTTGGAAATGATCAAGAACGGCTACTTCAACGGCGAAGACGTCCGCCTGGACGGCTCGATTCGGATGGCCCCGCGCTAAGGCTTCACAGGGGCCCAACCCAAGAAAATGCGTTCCCCAGGCCTTGTGCCTGGGGTCCATTTTGCGTGGACTGGGATGAGTATCACGGTTGGCCGAGCGTCGCTTTGCGTCCAACTCGGCGTCCAATGGACCCCAGGCACAAGGCCTGGGGAACGCCTGGATTTAGACAGAAGCCTACTTCGGCCGGACGATGTGGCTAGCCAGGTTGGTGGTCACTTCATGGGCGTCCATCGCGCGGCGGTCACCCGCCGGCTTCTCGCCATGGCCCATGACGATCTCGGCCGTGGCCTGGTAGCGTTCGACGGTCTGGAAGTCGGCGCCCCAGCCGGGGCCGAAGAAGGGATCGCCGAAATAGGGGTCCCAGCCGCGCCAGCCGTAGGGACGGCCATAGACGCCGCCGTAGAAGCGCCAATAGGGCCGCCAGCCGTAACCGTAAGGACCCGGCAGGGCGTAGGTGTCGGACTGTTTGTCGGTGGCCCGGTCGGCCATCTCGAACCAGTCGAAGCCCTGGGCCAGGGTCAGTTCGGCGGCGTGATAGAGCAGATAGTTCTCCACCGTGCCGCGCGACGTCAGGCTGTTGCCCTGGAAGGTGACGCGCCAACGGTTGGTGTCGATCTTGTTTTCCGAATAGCCGCCGGCCTCTGCATTCTTGGGCGACAAGGGCTGGTAGGGCGTCGCGGTCTCACAGGCGGCCAAGGCGACGCCGCCGAGCGTTACAGCCAGGGCGACCAGCAGGGCTTTGTTCATGACGACCGTCCGCAAATGCACTTGCGGCGAATTATCGCCGCAAGCGGGGCTTCAATAAGGCGTGGGCTCAAACCCCGTGGCGGATAAGGCCCCAGACAATGTAGCCCATCGAACCGAACAACAGAACGGCCGTGGCCAGCGCCTGGATGCCAAACCCAGCGCTGCGGGTCTTGGGATCTTTGACATAGGAGACGGCGTAGAGGATGCGCCCGATGATCCACACCACGCCCAGGCCGGCGGCGACATAGTCACTGACGAAAACCGCGAAAAGCCAAAGGGATGGCAGGTAGAGCCACAGCCATTCGGCGGTGTTGTAGTGGACCCGGAAATGCCGCTCGAACTCCGGATGGCCGCTGACGGCCGGCGCCTCGATGCCGAACTTGCCGCGCGCCTGTCCCACGCGAAACGACATCCAGAAAAAAACCAACAGTGAAAACAGAGTCACGAGCGCGACTAGCGGATGCATGAATTCCCCCCAACGCCGATAGTCCCCCGGCGTCCTGCGGTGACGTTGCACGGGATTTGTTACAAAGCGAAGCTTAATTACCGGGTCCCAGCCCTTATGCCGCCGTTCCCGAGACCTCTCGAAGCGCCGCGTTGGCGATGGTGAGTTTGGCGAAGCTCCAGCCGCCGCCGGCGCGTTCGATTTCGCTCAAGGTATGCTGGACCTTGCGCACCTCGACCGCATGCAGCGCACTCCAGCCGGCCAGGGTAGCCTTCGGATCGTCCGCGCCGCCGCCGCCGCCCGCGAACTTCATCACCGCCCGGGTCAGGGCGGTCTGTTCGGCCAGCAGGTCCTCGATCAGCCGGCGCACGGCCAGCCGCTCGAAGGCGTCGCCCTCGCTGAGGGCGGAGGCCGCGGCCCGCACCCGGTCGAAGCCCATCGCCGAGCCGGCCAAATGGTGCAGCTTGGCCACCGCCTCGATGCCCCAGGACGAGGCGCGGGCCAGGTCCGCCAGGTCGGCGGTGACGGTCAGCGGGCGCAGGGCCGCGATCTCGCGCGCCAGGGCCTCGGGGGCGCCCAGCTTGACGAAACCCTTGGCCGCCCGGTCGATCGCCTTCTGCTCGAACGGCGACAGGATGGCCGGACCGGCCTGGCGCAGTTCCTCGACGGCGGGGACGTAGACGTTGCTCAAGGCGCTGATCGAGACGCCGCCGCGAGCGGCGCTCCTGGCGGCGGCGCGGCGGGCCATCCAGTAGGTCTGAGCCCTTAAGACCGCCGCCAGCTCGGCGAACAGGGCCATCTGGGCGGCGGCGGGCGCCCTGTCGTCCAGAGCGGCGATGGCGTTCCAGGCCTCGTCGAACCGCAGCGACTGCTTGGCCACCGTATAGCCGATCACCAGGGCGTCGACGTCGCAGTCGGCGGCGGCGCGCAGGCGGTCGGGATAGGTCGGGCCGCAGATGTTGACGATGTCGTTGCAGACCACGGTGGCGATGATTTCGCGCCGCAGCCGGTGGCGCTTCATCAGGTCGTCATAGGGCTCCAGTTCTTTGGGGAAATAGGCCTCCAGCGTCTGCAGGAAGAAGGCGTCGTCCGGCGCATGGCCGGCGATCATGTCGTCGAACAGGTCGATCTTGCCGTAGGCCAGCAGCACCGCCAGTTCGGGGCGGGTCAACCCCCGGTGCGTCTTGGCCAGAGCCTCCATGGCGTCCTTGTCCGGCAGGCCTTCCACCGCGCGGTCGAGCCGGCCCTTGGCCTCCAGGTCGCGCATGAACTGAGCATGCTGATCCAGCTCATGGGCGGCGGTCATTTCCAGCAGGCTGAGGCTCAGGGTCTGGTCATAGTTGTGGCGCAGCACATGGGCCCCGACCTCTTCGGTCATCGACTGCAGCAAGGGATCCCGATCGGCCGGGGCCAGGGCGCCGGAGCGCTCGGCCATCCCGGTCAGGATCTTGATGTTCACCTCATGGTCGGAGGTGTCGACGCCGGCGGAGTTGTCGATGGCGTCGGTGTCGATCCGGCCGCCCGCGCGGGCATAGGCGATACGGCCGGCCTGGGTGACGCCCAGGTTGGCCCCCTCGCCCACCACCTTGCAGCGCAGCTGACCGCCGTCGATGCGCACGGCGTCATTGGCCTTGTCGCCGACGTCCAGATGGCTTTCGGTGGGCGCCTTCACATAGGTGCCGATGCCGCCGAGATAGAGCAGCTCGACCCGGGCCTTCAGGATCGCCTGGATCAGTTCGGCCGGCGTGACGCTTGAGCTGCGGATATCCAGCAGCGCCTTCATCTCCGGAGTCGGCTCGATGGATTTGAGCGACCGGGAAAACACCCCGCCGCCCCTGGAGATCAGCGTCTTGTCATAGTCCTGCCAGGACGAGCGCGGCAGGGCGAACAGCCGCTGACGCTCGGCCAGGGTCACCGCCGCATCGGGGTCGGGATCGATGAAGATGTCCCGATGATCGAAGGCCGCCACCAGCTTGGTCACTGGCGACAGCAGCATGCCATTGCCGAACACGTCGCCGGACATGTCGCCGACGCCGACTACGGTGAAGGGCTCGGCTTGAATATCCTTGCCCAGCTCGCGGAAGTGGCGCTTGACCGCCTCCCACGCGCCCTTGGCGGTGATGCCCATGACCTTGTGGTCGTAGCCGGCCGAGCCGCCCGAGGCGAAGGCGTCGCCGAGCCAGAAGCCGTAGTCGATGGCCACCGCATTGGCGATGTCGGAGAAGGTGGCCGTGCCCTTGTCCGCGGCGACCACCAGATAGGGATCGTCGTCGTCATAGCGGATCACGTTCTGCGGGTGGATCACCGCCCCCGCCGGCGAAAGGTTGTCGGTGAGGTCTAAGAGGCCGAACAGGAAGGTGCGATAGGCGCGCACCGCCTCCAGCCGCGTCGCCTCGGGACTGCCGCCGCGCGGCAGCTGTTTGGGATAGAAGCCGCCCTTGGAGCCCACCGGCACGATGACCGCGTTCTTGACCTGCTGCGCCTTGACCAGGCCCAGCACCTCGGTGCGGAAGTCGTCGCGGCGGTCGCTCCAGCGCAGGCCGCCGCGCGCCACCGGCCCGAAGCGCAGGTGGACGCCTTCCACATGGGTGGCCCAGACGAAGATTTCGCGGAACGGTTTGGGCGCCGGCAGGTCGGCCAGCTCGCGGGAATTGATCTTGAAGCTGATGTAGGGCTTGGGGCCGCCGTCCTCGGCGAGCTGGTAATAGTTGGTGCGGGTCAGCGCCGTGATCAGGGCGGTGATGCGGCGCAGGACGCGGTCAGCGTCCAAGCTGTCCACCGCGCGCAGAGCCTCGATGATCCGCCCACGGACCGCCTCGGCCTCGCCCTTGCGTTGTTTCAGGTCGCCGCGCCGCGCCGGGTCGAACTTGACCTTGAACAGCTCCAGCAACAGCCGCGCCACATCGGGGTGGTCCGCCAGCACCGCCGCCTGCACGGCGGGCGTGGGATCCAAGCCGGTCTGTTGGCGATAGCGGGCCAGGGCGCGGATCAGCGCGGCCTCGCGCCAGGAGACGCCCAGCTCGATCACCAGCCGGTTGAAGGGATCGCTCTCGGTCTGGCCGGTCCAGACCGCCAGGAAGGTGGATTCGAACGCGGCGCGGACCGCCTCGAACTCCAGCGCCTCGCCGGCGCCGTCCATCAGGATGAACTCGTGCACCCAGGTGACGGCCGCCTCGCCGGCGGGGCCGCGGTGGTGCAGGGGAAAGCCTTCCTCGGCCAGGCCCTTCAGCCCCATGTTGTCGAGGATTGGCATGACGTCGGCCAGGGCGACGGCGATCCCGGCGCGATAGAGCTTCAGCCGGAAGGCGGTGGGCGGATCATCCGCCTCGCGATAGGCGCGCACGGCGATGGGGGTGTCGGGCGTCATGGACTCGATGGCGACGATGTCGCTGACCGCCTCCATGGCCGGATAGAGGTCGCGGTAGCCGGCCGGGAAGGCCCCGGCGTAGCGAGATTTCAGCGCGGCCGCGTAGGCTGCGGTGGCGGGCGCGTCGTCCAGGGCCTGGCCCAGCCGGTCGGGCCAGGAGCGGGTCGCCTCGGCGATGGCTGCTTCCAACTCGCCCAGGTCCGGATCGCCATGGGCGCCGGGGGTGACGCCGATCACATAGTGGACCCGCGCCAGGGGCGTATCTGAGAAGGTCGGATAATAGGCCGACACCCGGCCGCCATAGGCCTTGGCCAGCATGTCGCCGGCCAGCGCCCGCAGGTCGGACGAATAGCCCTCGCGCGGGAAGAACAGGAGCACGGCGATAAAGCGGTCGAAGGGATCGGGCCGCGCGAACAGCCGAAGGCGCGGCCGATCATAGAGGTGCAGGATGCCCAGCGAGATATCCAGCAGGGTGTCGACATTGCTCTGGAAGAGTTCGTCGCGGGGATAGTTCTCGAGGATGTTGCGCAGCTGCCGTTCGCTGTGGCCGCCGGCGGGCTTGTCGGCGCGCGCAAGCACCTGCTCGACCTTGCGCCGGATCAGCGGCACATCGAGCGTCGGGGTGTCATAGGCTTCGGAGGTGAACAGGCCGACGAAGCGGATTTCGCCGCTGGCCCGCCCGTCGGCGCCATATCGGCGCACCCCGACGTAGTCCATGTAGGCCCTGCGGTGAACGCGCGAGCGCAGGTTGGATTTGGCCACCACGATGGGCTCGGCCCGGTCCAGCGAAGCGCGCATGGCCGAGGACAGCACCGCCGGTTCGTGATCCCGGCGCAGCACCCCGCGATTGGGGTCGCGCAAAATGCCCTGGCTGCGCTCGGGCTCGATCAGCCCCTCCTCGGCCGCATAGCCGCCGTCGGACGTGCGCGGATAGTCGTAGGAGCGGCTGCCCAGCAGGATGAAGTGATCGTCCCGCAGCCAGCGCAGGAAGGTCTCGTATTCCGCCAGGGTGTCGGCGTCGACGTGACCGGAGGCCTCGCGGATGGCGTCGGCGGCTCTTTCCAGTGTCTGCAGCATCGCCGGATAGTCGGCCACGGCGGCGTGGACGTCTGCCAGGGTGGCGAGCACCGCGGCGATCACCTTGTCGGCCGCCTCGGACGCCAGCGGGTCGACGAAGATCTGGATCATCGATTCCAACCCGGCCGCGCCGCGCCTGGCCCGCGCGCCGGCGGGCGAGCGAACGGCCTCGACCACCGCGTGATACATGGCCCGCACCGGCAGGCCCGCATCGGCGATCTCGCCCATCACCGAGTCGACCAGGAAGGGCGAGTCGGTCTGCAGGATTTCCAGCCGGTCGAAGGGCAGAGGGGTCTTGTCCTGGGCCTTGGCCCGGACCCGACGAATCTGTGGTCCCGAGGCCTCGCGCTTGGCGGCCCAGGTCCAGAGGTCGGCGAGGTTGGCGGCCAGGTCGGAGATGGAGGTCCCAGCCAGTTCGCCGGGGATATAGTCCGCGTGGACCTGGGCGATGAAGGCGGCCTCATCGGTGGAGAGGTCGATGGCGCCCTTGGGGCGTTTCAGGGCCAGCGCGAACGCATCGGCCAGGGCGTCGTGTGACGCCGGCGTGTTGGAGTCGGTCATGGCCGGAAACTAGACCTCGCCGATGACGGATCAATGGGGGAGTTGTCGGTCTCTCACGCGGCAGAGCGGTACAACCTGCCTTTGCGTCAGTCTTGAAGCTTTCCTCGCGATAGCCCCATATCCCCTATCGGTTTCGAACGACGACGAAGTCCCAGGGAGGGACGGACCATGGCGAAGACCCCAGCTGCCGCCGCGAGCGCGGTTACGGCGCATGACGAAGCCTCGATGAAGGCGATCCTGGCCAAGCAGAAGGCCGCCCACATCCGCGACGGCGAACCCAGCGCCGAGAAGCGGATCGAGCGGCTGGACCGCTGCATCGGCCTTTTGATCGACAACGCCAAGGCGATCGAAGACGCGCTGAACACCGACTTCGGCTCCCGCTCCCGCGAGGCCACCGCCTTTACCGACGTGGCCGGCTCCATTGGCCCGCTGAAGCATGCGCGCGAGCACCTGCGCAAATGGATGAAGACCGAAAAGCGCAAGACCACGCCGGCCATTCTCGGCCTGTTCGGCGCCAAGGCCGAGGTCCGCTACCAGCCCAAGGGCGTGGTGGGCGTGATCAGCCCCTGGAACTTCCCGGTCAACCTGACCTTCGCGCCCCTGGCCGGGATCATCGCCGCCGGCAACCGGGCGATGATCAAGCCGTCTGAGTTCACCCCCGCAACCTCGGCCCTGATGGCCACCATGTTCGGCGGCGCCTTCTCCGACGAGGAAATCGCCGTGATCGTCGGCGGTCCCGAGGTCGGCCAGGCCTTCGCCGGCCTTGCCTTCGACCACCTGATCTTCACCGGCGCGACCGGCATCGCCAAACACGTCATGCGCGCGGCGGCCGAGAACCTGGTGCCGCTGACCCTGGAGCTGGGCGGCAAGAGCCCGGTGGTGATCGGCAAGTCGGCTGACATGGCGACCACCGCCGCCCGGGTGATGAACGGCAAGACCTTGAACGCCGGCCAGATCTGCCTGGCGCCTGACTATGTGCTGACGCCCAAGGACAGCCTCGAGGACTTCGTCGGTCAGGCCCAGGCCTCGGTGACAAAGATGTTCCCGACCATCAAGGACAACCCCGACTACACCGCCATCATCGCCCAGCGGCACTATGACCGGATCATGGGCTACGTGGAGGACGCCCGGGCCAAGGGCGCGCGGATCGTCGAGCTGAAACCCGAGGGCGAGGATTTCAGCCAGCAGGAACACCGCAAGATCCCGCCGACCCTGATCATCGACCCCACCGACGACATGAAGGTGATGCAGGAGGAGATCTTCGGCCCCGTGTTGCCGGTGAAGACCTACAGCTCCATCGATCAGGCCATCGACTACATCAACGACCACGACCGGCCGCTGGGCCTCTACTATTTCGGCGACGACGACGCCGAGCGGGAGAAGGTGCTGAACCACACCACCTCCGGCGGGGTGACCGTCAACGACGTCATCTTCCACGTGGCTCAGGAGGACATTCCCTTCGGCGGCGTCGGGCCTTCGGGCATGGGCAGCTATCACGGCCACGACGGTTTCCGCGAATTCAGCCACCGCAAGTCGGTCTACACCCAGCTGAAAAAGGACATCGGCCCCCTGGTCGCCATGCGCCCGCCTTATGGCCCGGGAATCCGCAAGTATTTGGCGGGGCAGCTGAAGCGGTAGGCGCGCCGGGCAGTTTTCGCCGGGCGGCCCAGGTTCTATAAGCGCGGCTTCAACCCGCGCCGGGACCTGCCATGTATATTCCGCCGATGTTCCGTGAAGAACGGCCCGAGGTTCTTCATGCGCTGATCCGGGCGCAACCGCTGGCGACCCTGGTCACTCATGGCGCGAACGGGCTGACGGCCAATCTCGTGCCCTTCATCCTCGTGCCCGGCGACGGCGCGCCGGACATCCTGCGCGCCCATCTGGCGCGGGGGAACGAGCAGCTGGCGGACCTGCGGGATGGCGGCGAGGCGCTGGTCATCTTCCAGGGGCCACAGGCCTACATCTCCCCGTCCTGGTACCCGACCAAGCGCGAGCACGGGAAGGTGGTCCCGACCTGGAACTACATCGTCGTCCAGGCCTGGGGCCGGCCGCGCGTGATCGAGGAGGCCGATTGGCTGCTGGGTCAGATCGGCGCGCTGACGACGGCGCGGGAAGGCGGCCGCGCCGAGCCCTGGTCGGTGGCGGACGCCCCGGCGGATTTCATCGCGACCCAGCTGCGCGGCATCGTCGGCGTCGAGCTGCCGGTCGCCCGCATCGAGGGCAAGTGGAAGGCCAGCCAGAACCAGCCGGAAGGCAATCGCAAAGGCGTGGTCGAGGGGTTGCGGGCCGATGGCAGCGCAGCGATGGCCGAGGTGGTCGACAAGGGCGGCTAAGGCCCAGATCAAGCCTTTCCCCCTCAATGGGGAAGGTTGGATGGGGGTGTGGCTGCGAGGCTGGGGTGAAGGACGCTCAGATCATCCCGATCAGCGAGAGGCCGCCAGGCTCGGCTTTTCCAGCCCTTCCTTCCGCCTCCAGCCACTCAACGAAACGGGTGAGCGGCGCTGAGTTGTCCGCGCCGACGGGCGTAAGGGCCACATAACCCGTCCTTGGAACCCGGATATGCGGCAGCGGCGCCATGAGGCGTCCGGACGCAATGTCGATGTCGAGCATCGGCAGGGGCCCGACGCCGACGCCCAATCCGTCCTCGACGGCCTGCCGGGTGATAAAGAAGTGATCGAACACCTGACGCGGTCGGCCGGCCAAGTGCGACAGCCCAGCCGTCTCCAACCAATCGATCCAGTCGCCGGGCCGGGTTTCGGTAGCGAGCAGCTTGTGAGCCTCGACATCCGCTGGCGCACGGATCGGCCGCAGGGCGAACAGGGCCGGGCTCATGATCAGGGTGTCGACGTCTTCCAGCACCGGGACAGCGTGGTGATGCGGCCAGGCGCCCTCGCCTGCCACGCCGCGCCGGATGGCGATGTCGAATCCGCCGCGAAGCTCCTCATGCACGGTCGACACCGTGGTCACCGCCACCTCAAGGAAGGGATGGTCGTCGTGGAAACGCTGAAGCCGAGGGATCAGCCAGCGCATGGCGAAGCTGATCGGCGCGCTGACCCGTAAAATCCGCCGCGCGCCCGGCCGGCCGCAGGCTTCAGCCGCCGCCGTCATGCGATCGAAAGAGGCGCTCACCTCATCGGCGAACAGGCGCGCCATGGGGGTGGCGACCATCCGCCGGCCTATGCGCGCAAAAAGCCGTTGGCCAAGCCAGGCCTCCAGAGCGGCGATCTGGCGGCTGACCGCGCCATGGGTAAGGCCAAGCTCCGTCGCCGCCTCGGCGTAGCTGCCGGTTCGCGCCGCGACCTCGAAGACGCGCAAGGCATTGAGCGGCGGCAGGCGGCGCATCGGATCATCCGTGAGAAAAGCTGACCTATATAGCGACCGGAAGCCGTCTAGTCGTGGAAAAGTCACATATCTAAATTGACCGTATGCAGACGATCACCACGGCGGCGCCCATCGCCGAGACTTCCGGCTTGCAGGCCAAGTCTCGCAACCTGATCGCCGCCTGCCTCGCGCACGCCTTGCACGACGGCTACACCGACGGCCTCTACGCTTTCCTGCCGGTCTGGCAGGCGCAGTTCGGCCTTTCCTATGCAGGCCTGGCGATGGTTCGGGCGCTCTATTACGCCACGATGGGCGGGCTGCAGATGCCGGCCAACAGGCTGCTCAGGGGCCTATCGCCTCGCGCGGCCCTGGTCCTGTCCACCCTGGTCGCCGCCACCGGCTTCATCATCATGGCCCTGCCGCTGGGCTTTTTCGGCCTCTGCGTCGGTCTGGTGCTGGCTGGCGCGGGGTCCAGCATCCAACACCCGCGAGGGTCGCTGCTGGTGACCGAGACCTATGCCGATGCGGCCCGCCGGCCGTTGGGGATCTATAATTTCTCCGGCGATCTCGGAAAGGCCACCGTCCCTGCCGCCGTGGCCCTGCTGCTGCCGGTCATGGCCTGGCGGCCGGTGGTCGGCATGATGGCCCTGCTTGGGCTTGGCGTCTGCCTCGTGCTCCTGGCGCTGCAGCCACAAGCGGTCCCGGCCAGCCCCGTGCTGGCGAAGCCGAAAGCAACCGGCGACGGCAAGTCCGGCTTCGCCTGGCTGATGACCATCGGCGCCTTCGATACGGCGACGCGCATGGGCTTTCTGCTGTTCCTACCCTTCCTGATCCGCGCGCGTGGCGGCGGCTCCGCTACGGTCGGCCTCGCCCTGGCGTTGCTGTTCCTTGGCGGCGCGCTCGGCAAGGCGACCTGCGGCTGGCTCGGCGAGCGGCTGGGCGTGATTGGCGCGGTGGTGGCCACGGAGACCGTCACGGCCCTGCTGATCGTCGCCACGCTTTTCACGCCGCTGGCGGCCACGCTGGCTCTGCTGCCGCTGCTGGGCATCGTCCTCAACGGCACCTCGTCGGTGCTCTATGGGACGGTGCCCGAGCTCGCGCCCGCCGGCGATACGGGCCGGGCCTTCGCCCTCTTCTACACCGGCGTGATCGGCTCGGGCGGATTGGCCCCGATCGCCTATGGCGCCATCGCCGACCATAGCAGCCAGACCGTCGGCATCCTGGCCGCCGCGATCACCGCCGCCCTGATCGTGCCCATGGCGCTCAGGCTGGGTCGCTTTCTGCCACGTTGAAGACGGCCGCTCAGATCAGCCCGATCAGCGACGCGGCTTCCGCCGGCGGCGGTTGCTCCACCCGGCGGTAGCTGCGGCGGTCGGAGTCGCGCCATCGACGCGAACTCGCCGCCTAGCCGGCGAGCTCAAGTTTGATTTCCGTGCCTTCCATCTTCCCAAACCGCGCTTACCGGTTCAGGAAATCGCCAACGTCGGAGCAACCTCAGATTCCGGCAATGGGAGCCCGAACGCCATGAACCTTACGGATCGAATCGTCGTCATCACCGGCGCCGCCAGCGGCATTGGACGCGCCATGGCCCGGCGGTTTGCCGACGAAGGGCCGAAGCTGATTGTCTGCGCTGACCGCGACGAAGCCGGCGCCAAGGCGACGGCGGCCGAGGTTGGCGGCGTGGCCTTCAAGGTGGATGTGTCGGTCGAGGCCGAAATCCTGAGCCTGATCGAAACGGTGGAGAAGGACCACGGCCCCATCGACCTGTTCTGCTCCAACGCCGGCATCGGCGTTCACGGCGGGGCCGAGGCGTCCAACGAGGCCTGGCAGCGGATCTGGGACATCAATGTCATGGCCCACGTCTGGGCCGCCCGGCATCTCGTGCCCCTGATGGCGGCGCGGGGCGGCGGCTATCTGCTCAACACCGCCTCGGCGGCGGGCCTGCTGTCGCAGATCGGCTCGGCGCCCTATGCGGTGACCAAGCACGCAGCGGTGGGCCTGGCCGAATGGCTGGCCATCACCCATGGCGACCAGGGCATCAAGGTCTCGGTGCTCTGCCCGCAGGCGGTGCGCACGGCCATGACCGCCGGCAACGAGGACGGCGTCGCCAGCGTCGACGGCATGATGGAGCCGGAGGAGCTGGCCGAGGTGGTGGTCAAGTCCATCGAGGCGGAGGAATTCCTGATCCTGCCCCATCCCCAGGTGCTGGATTATATGCGCGCCAAGACCAACGACTACGGCCGCTGGATCGGCGGCATGCGCAAGCTGAACCGGCGGTATCAGGGGTAGGCGGCGGCTAGCCTCGCCGCCGATCCCTCGCCGTCTCCCACGCCACCGCCCAGACCGCCAGCCCGGCGAGCGCCAGCCCTGAGCCGACCCAGCCGGTCGAGGTCCAGCCATAGCCGGCGGCGATGGCCATGCCGCCCAGCAACGGCCCAAGCGCGTTGGCGACGTTGAATGCCGAGTGGTTCAGGGCCGCGGCCAGGGCCTGGGCGTCGCCGGCCACGTCCATTAGTCGGGTCTGCAGCACCGTCGCCAGGGCCACGCCAAAGCCGATCGCCAGCATGTCCAAGGCGATCAACACCACCGAGTGGGCGGCGAACGGATAAAGCGCCAGGGTGACGGCGGACCAGAGCAGCATGATCCCGGCGCTGGGCATCAGCGCCCGGTCGGCGAAGCGGGGCACGATCAGATTGCCCGCCGTCATGCCGACGCCGAAGATCATCAGCACGATCGGCGTCGCGGCCGGCCCCGCGCCCGTGACGTGCATCAGGGTCGAGGTCAGGTAGGTGTAGACGCAGAACATGCCGCCGAAGCCGATGGCGCCGATGGCCAGGGTCAGCCAGACCTGGGACTTGCCCAGGGCGCCAAGCTCGCGCAGGGCGCTGGCCTCGCCGCTCGGCCTATCTCGCGGCGCGTAAAGGGTGACCAGGACGGCGGTGACCACCGCCAACGCCGCGACCAGGGCGAACCCCCAGCGCCAGCCGATCACCTGGCCTAAGGTGTTGGCTAACGGCACGCCGACGATGGTGGCGACGGTCAGTCCCAGCATCACCCGGCCGACCGCGGCGGTGCGCTTGTCGGTGGGCACGAGCGAGGCGGCGACCAGGGAGGCGATGCCGAAATAGGCCCCGTGCGGCAGGCCGCTGAGGAAGCGGAACAGCAGCAGCCAGGGATAGGTCGGCGCCAGGGCCGACAGCCCGTTGGCCAGGGCGAACACCGCCATCAGACCGATCAACAAAGTCCGCCGCGCGACCTTGGCCGCCAGCACGGTGATCAGCGGCGCCCCAACCACCACGCCAAGGGCATAGGCGCTGATCACATGGCCGGCCGTCGGCGCATCGATATGCAGATCGCGCGCGAAATAGGGCAGCAAACTCATGGTCGCGAATTCGGTGGTGCCGATGGCGAACCCGCCCACCGCTAACGCGAAATGAACCAGGCCCGGGGCGTGGGTGCGCGCGCCGGGTGCGGGGGAATCTGAACTGTCCTGCATGGCTGCCATGGAGCAGCCTTCGCGGCGGATGTCGATTGGCCGGCGCGCTAAATGCGCTTTATCGGACCAGACGCCGTGGGCGCTGATCGCTCGGCCCAAAAAGCGCGCAGCAGGTCTTGGCTGAACCCATAGGCAACGCCGCCTCAGACCATCCGCCTCGGCCCCGGCAGGTCCGGGCGAGCCTCGGGGTCTTCGACGGTCATGTTGGCGCCCTCGGTAGGGCGGACGGGGACGGACGCCGCATCAAAGCCGTCGAGACAGAAGACGTTGACGCCGAAATGGTCTGGCGCCGAGCGTTTGCGATGGAAGACGTAGAGACCGCAAACCTGGCAGAAGTAGTGTTTGGCTTGGTGAGTGTTCCACTCATAGAGGGTCAGCTTGTCCTGCCCCTCCAACACTGTGAGCGCCGCCTCGGGAACCTTGGCCATCACCGCGTTGCGCTTTTTGCAGAGAGAGCAATCGCAGGTCGTCAGCTCGTCGATCGCCCACGCCACCTGGAATCGCACGACGCCACAGTGGCAGGAGCCCGAATGAAGGTTCAAGGCTGAACCATCCTGGTTACGCTACCCGCTTCATGCTGAGGATCGGCACTTTCGGCTTCAGCCATTCGCCCTTCTGGTCGGGGAAGGGGGAGAAGCCGTTGCTGGGCAGGCCGAGGATGGTGTGGACCACGCTGATGCCCTCGACCACCTGGCCGAAGGCGGCGAAGCCGAGATTGTCGCCGGGGGCGCCGGGGTGGGCGTCCAGATAGGGCGAGGGGCTGGCGCAGATGAAGAAGTCGGCGCGCGCGGTGCCCGGCTCGAACCGGCCCAGCGAGATGGTCCCCGTCACGTGGCGCAGGCCCGTCACCGTGGTGGGTTCGTGGGCGATCGGCGGGAAGGGCTGCAGCTTGTGCGAGGCGCTGCCCACGATGGTGCCCTCGGTAGGGTGGCCCGGCGTGCGGGCGGCGCGAAAGAAGTTTCCGCCGTCATAGCGGCCGGTGTCGACTTAACGCAGGAAGTTGGTCGCGGTGATCGGCGCCCGCTTGAGCGCCACCTGCACGGTGATGGCGCCATGGTTGGTGCGGATGACCACCTTGGGATTGTCGCTCCCGGCGGCCAGGACGCGGGTGGAAAGCACATCCGTCGCGCCGGCCGCCAGCATTCCGCCGAGCAGGCCTCGCCGTCCCATCCTTAACCCACGCATCGCCTGATCCTGTGTTGGGGTCTTGATCTTGGGTAGCCATAGCGCCGACCGGGCGGGCTCGTCGAGACACCTGCCCAGGCGACGCAATCGCATTTGGATTTTGCCGGTAACAAGGCAAGGCCTTCCCCCTCTATGGGGGAAGGTTGGATGGCGGTGTAGCCGCTAAGGTGCGGTGAAAGGCGCAAGTAGGCGCCGGCGCCCATCGGCGCTTCAGGCGTCACCACGGCGCGAACACCCCCAACCCTGCCCTTCCCCCATAGAGGGGGAAGGGTTCTTTTCCTACTCCGGCGGGTTGGGCCGGACGGCGCGGTACCAGGCCAGTTGCTCGCTGGTGGCCAGCAGTTTGCCGTCGCGGCGCCAATAGCTTGAGCGTTCGTCCGAGGCGCCGCCGGCGCCGACGCGGCCTTCGCACTCCACCAGGATGAAGTCGTCGCCCACGGCGGCGATCTCCTCCGTGGTCGCGTGCAGATAGGCGGTCAGCGACAGGGTGGTGTTGTTGATCATTGGCCCGAGCGCGTACATGGCCCGCGGCGCCGAGTTGTCGGTGATCATGCCCAGCAGCGCCTTGTCCAGCGGCCCACGCGTGGACCGCACCCAGGCGAGGGAGCGGGAGCTTGTCCCGACCTGCGGCGGGAAACCATCCAGGGTGCGGCGTTCGAAGGCGGAAGCGCCGAAGTGGCGGCCGTCGCCGAACGGCTTGGCGTGCGGCAGACTTTCCGGCGGCGGCGTCTCGGGCATGACGGCGAAGGCGAACTCCGGCGTTTGCGGCCGGCGCGCCTGGGTGACGATGGCGTGGACGCCGACCTGATCCGATCCGGCGGGATAGAACTCCACCTCCCACACCCCGATCGAGCCGCCCTGACGCAGACGCCGGGTGCGGATGTCGAGCTCGCCGGCGGGCAGGCGGTCGATATAGGTCAGGGTCAGCGACAGGGCCTCGCCGGTCGCCTCGGGCTCGGCCTCCAGCACGCGGATGGCCAGGCCAATGGCGTAGCCGCCCCAAAGGCCCCCGCCCGGGTTGCGCCACTCGGGCCCGGCGAGGGTGGTCCACCGGCCAGGGGCGACGGGGGTGAGGGGCATCGAGACGGTGTTGGTCGTGGTCATGTGAGGTCTTTAGCGGCAGGTCGTTGGGGCAGGAAAGAGGGGAATTACCTTCTCCCGGAGGGAGAAGGAGGGGCCCAGCGAAGCTGGGAGGATGAGGGTTACGGCGCCGCAGAAAAAAGCACGCAGGTTTCAGCCTCATCCTGCTCCGTCCCTAACCCCTCATCCTCCCATCGCTGCGCGACGGGCCCCTCCTTCCCCCTCCGGGGGAAGGTAGAAAACCTAACCCTCGTCGTCCCCTAGCTGTGGCGCCCAGCCGCGCGGGCGCAGGACGAGGTGATACCAAGCCAGGGCGGCGATCACGACGAGGCCCAGCAGCAGCAGGCTCGGACGGCCCGCGTCGGCGTCGAGCAGATCGGCGATGGTGAAGGCGGCGGCCATGGCGAGGCCGGCGACCGGCGCCAGTGGGAAGAGCGGCGAACGCCAATAGCCGCCCACGCCGGTGAGGCCCTTGATCCGCCCGATCAGCACGGCGAGACAGACCAGGCTCCAGCCGTAGACCAGCAGCCCGCTGATAAAGACCAGCAGGGCGTGGGCCGGCACGAAACAGCAGGCGGCGGAGAAGGCGCCGACCACCCAGGTCGCGGTGCGCGGCGTTCCGGAATGGGCGTCGACTCCGGATAGCAGCCGGTTCACCGGCGCCGGAAACAGGCCATCGCGGCCCAGGCTGAAATAGAGCCTCGCCCCGCCCATGATGCCGACGATGTTGGCGTTGAAGATGGCCAGGGCCACCCCCGCGCTCAGCGCCGGCCCAGCCCAAGGCCCCAAGGCCGCCGACAAGAACTGGGCGAAGGGCGCGGGACTGCGCAACAGGGCGCCGAGGTCCGGGGCGTGCAGCACCACGAGGACGATTGGCGTCGCGGTGGCGAAGGCGCCGATCAGGCAGGCCGCCAGCACCACCGGCCCCATGCGCTTGTGCGGGTCGTGCAGCTCCTCGCCGAAGTTGATCGCCTGGTTGCCGCCGACGGTCGCGTAGACCGCGCTGATCGCCCCCAGACCCAGGACGCTCAGCGCGACGGGGGCCAGACCGCCTGCGGCGTTCAAGGCCATGGGGTGCAGGACGATGGCGTCGAGGCCGCGCGCCGGATGGCCCGCGCCAACTACGATCAGCGCCACCACGGCGATGGCCTCGACGGCCAGGAAGAGGCCGGTGATCCAGGCCCCTCGCCGCACCGAAAGCAGCGCAATCGCCAGCGCGCCGGCCATGCCGCCGAAGGTGACGAGCGGCGCCGGAATCCAGGGCGCGAACTGCGCCACATAGGGGGCCAGGGTCTCGGCCGCGAAGGCGATCGACGGGCCGGCGGTGCAGGCCCACAGCGCCAGGGTGACCACGCCGGCCCAGCCGCCCAGCACGCGGCCCACCCCCACATAATCGCCGCCGGAATAGGGATAGGCGGACCCCAGCTCGGCATAGACCACCGACCAGACCAGGGCGGCCAGGATCGCCGAGCCGAACAGCAGCGCCGCCCCTGCGCCGGCCTGATGCAGCACGTCTCCGCCCACCCCGAACACCGACACCACCGGCGACAGGCTGGACAGGGTCAGCAGCAGCACCGCGAAGGACGACAGCTCCCGGCGAAGGCGGCCATTCGGCGCCTTGAGCGCCTCAGCTTCCTCGATGGCGATTTCCCGCGCGTTCAACGACATTCAGCTATCCCACCCCGACGCCACCCCGTCCTGCATGTGACAGGACACGGCCCGTGGCTATCGTTTTTCCGTCGCCCAGGGGCTACCGTCGTCATCTGCTAAAAGGAGCCCCGGATATGGCGGGTTACTCAGCAACCCCGTTGGCGAAGAAGCTGTCGCTGAGGGATGGCATGCGGGTGTTCTGGCAAGGCATGCCGCAGACCGTTCAGGCCGAGATTGGGTCGGCCGACTTGTCCTTCATTCGTCTGGACAGGCCTGAGCCGCCGGTGGACGCGGCGCATGTCTTTGTCACCCTGCGCCCCGATCTCGATGCGGCGATACAGGCCGTCCGACCGGCGCTCGCACCGGCGGGTTTTCTGTGGGTATCCAGGCCGAAGAAGGGTTCGGGCATCGCCAGCGAGGTCAACGAGCACGCGGTCCGCGACGCCGCCCTGCCGACCGGGCTGGTGGACATAAAGGTCTGCGCGGTGGACGAGACCTGGTCGGGTCTGAAGCTGGCGATCCGCCGGGCGTTGAGGTGAGGCGGGACTAGCTCCCCCAGAATTCCCGGAACACCTTCTCCGCCCGGTCCGGTTCGTCGCGTTGGACGCCGTGGCCGGCGTCTTCGAACATGACGAGCTCGGCGACGCCCTTGGGCAGGGCCTCGTAGATGGCCTTGGAGCAGCTGGGCGGGGTGATGGGGTCGAGGGCGCCGCCGATCACCAGGGTCGGACAGGTGACGTTGGCCAGGCCGGTGAGCAGGTCCATGTGCTGCTGCTCGCCGTTGATGAAGTGGTGCATCACCTCCTGGCGCATGATGGCCCGCGCCCGCACCTCCGGCGGCGTCGCGCCGTGGGGGTTATAGAGCGGCATGCAGACCTTCATATATTCGGCGGTGTTCTCGGCGGTAGGCGCGGTCCAGAAGGCTTCGGCGATGGCGCGGGCGTTCGGGCCGCCCAGCTTCTCGAAGGCGTCGATTGAAGCCTGCCAGTCCATCTTTCCGGCCGTGGAGGCGAACACCAGCTTGGCGGGGTGCTCGGGGTGGCGAGCGGCATAGGTCATGGCGACCATGCCGCCAAAGGAAAGGCCGTAAACCAGGGGCTTTTCGATGCTCAGCGCCTGGCAGAAGGCATGCAGGTCGTCGCCCCACTGGGCCAGGGTCCAGGTCTCCGGCTCGCCGGTGGAACGGCCGTTGCCGCGGTGGTCGATGTAGACCACCTGATAGGCGTCGGCGAAGCGGTCGAAATACATCCGCAGCATCGAATGGTCGAAGCCAGGCCCGCCATGCATGACGATCAAGGTCGGCCGCTCGCGCATCACCGGCCCGTCGATGACCAGCTTGGTCCCCACCACCTCGAAGAAGATTTTCGCGCCGCCGACGTCAACGTGCATGGGTGTGGGTCCTTTGAAGGGTGATGTCGTTCGTTGATGATCATCGATCAGCGCCAGCGTAGCGGCAAGGCCCCCTCCACCGCTTCGCGGTCCCCTCGGCGTATACGCCTCGACCCCCATCGGGGGAGGAATTGCAGCTGCCAAGCCTGCGCTTTTAATTGCTCCCCCGATGGGGGAGCTGTCCCGAAGGGACTGAGGGGCCTGGCCGCTACTGCGGCGTCGGTAATTTAGACCCCACCCCTTCCCCCACGCCCAAGCTTCCCTATCTTATCATTGTCAACATTGGGTGGGGGATACCTATGAGCGGTAAGGGCACGGTGCTGGTCACCGGCGGGTCGGGGTTTATCGGCGGCTGGTGCGTCGTTGGCCTGCTGAAGCAGGGCTATACGGTGCGCACCACAGTGCGGGATCTGAAGCGCGAGATGTCGGTCCGCGCGGCGCTCGCCAAGGCGGTCGATCCGGACGACCGGTTGAGTTTCTACGCCGCCAACCTGACGTCCGACGACGGCTGGGACGCCGCTGTCGACGGCTGCGACTACGTCCTGCATGTCGCCTCTCCGCTGGGCGTCGCGGAGCCGAAGGACCCCAACGAGCTGATCGTGCCCGCCCGCGAAGGCGCCAAGCGCGCCGTGGGCGCGGCGATCAAACATGGGGTCAAGCGGGTGGTGCTGACCTCTTCCGTCGCCGCCACAAGCCACGATCCCGGCGGCGGCGACAGCATCGCCGACGAGACGGTCTGGACCGATCCGAGCGTCAAGGGCGTCAGCGCCTATTCCCAGTCCAAGACCCTGGCCGAGCGCGCGGCCTGGGACCTCATCGCGTCGGCTGGTGGGAAGACCACCCTGGCCACCGTCAATCCAGCCCTGGTGCTCGCGCCGGTGCTGAGCAACGACTATTCGGAATCGGTGCAGGTGGTGGAGCGGCTGCTGACCGGGCGCATCCCTGGCCTGCCGCGCCTGGGCTTCAACTTCGTCGACGCCCGCGATGTCGCCGACCTGCACATCCGCGCCATGACCGCGCCGGAGGCCGCCGGCCAGCGCTTTATCGCCGCCCACCAATACGCCTGGATGGCCGACATCGCCGAAATCCTGCGCGCCAAGCTGGGCGCCGAGGCGGCCAAGGTCCCGACCCGCAAGGTTCCGGACTTCGTGCTGCATCTGGCGGCGCTGTTCGACAAGGACCTGAGCGCGGTCACCCCCAGCCTCGGCAAGAGGCACGACTTCACCTCAGCCAAGGCCCAATCGCTGCTGGGCTGGAAGCCGCGGTCGCTGGAGGAGACGGTGGTGGACACCGCCCGCAGCCTGATCGCCGCGGGAATCGCTTAGGCGGTTATACCTTCTACTGCGGCGGCGGCTGGGCCGATTTCACCGAGGTGTCGCCGGTCGCGTCAGGGTCGACGGTAGGGTCCGAGGCAGCGGCGGTGGCCGCGGTGGCCGAACTGTTAGGGATCGGCGGCGGCGCGTTGGCGGCGATCTCCTGGCGGGCCAGGGTCTTCAGCACAGAGGCCGCCGAAACGACGGCCTTGTCCTGGATTGGCTGGTCGAGCGCATAGACCAGGGCCCGATCGTCGGCCTGCGGCTGGATGGTGTATTCGCCGGCCATGGGCGGGAAGATCCAGGTCTTGGCCGGGTTGGCCGTCTTCAGCCGATCCATCACATCCGGCGGCCAGACGAAGCTGACCTTGGCCGAGCAGGTCACCTTGCGGGTGGTCTTGTCGAAGCTCGACAGGATGGGCGTATCCAGCACCAGATGGCCGCCAGTTCCAAGCTCGGTCCGGTCCGCCGGATTGGCGGCAGGCGAAATCTTCAGGGCGTCGACGCTGTTCAGCACCATGGCCTTGAGACCATCGACGGTTTCGTCGGAGGCGCAGACCTTGGCCACATCGGCGTCGGCGGAATCGATCAGCTCCTTGTTGGAGGAAGCGGTCGTATCGCTGCTGTCGCGTTCGCCCCGGTGGCAGGCGCCAAGGCCAACCATCAGAACCCCGGCCATTATGGCCATTGGCAGAACCAGTCGTGGTGACCGCACGGGTCTCTCCCTAAGCTTTTCGGACGCGAGGATAGACAAGGCGCTGCTTCGTCTCAATCGCGCCCTGGTATTGGCGGGTCTTGTTAGCGGGCCGTATTGGCAGGTTGGGGCATTGACGGGCCAAGGCCCCGGTGATCAATCGGCCAACGGATGAACGCAGACTCCAAACCCGCGACACTCGCCGCCGTTGCTTCTCGCCTGGGCGATTGGCGCGAACGCTATCGCGAGGTGGGGCTTAGCGTCATTCTGGCGCTGCAGGCCACCATCATCTTCGTGGTCTCGCCCCTGGCCGGGACCGGACTGTTCAGCAGCGAGATGGTCGAGGCGCTGCGGTTCAGCCTTGCGGCGGTGGCCATCCTGATCGTTAATCGCAATCGCTGGGTGGGCGCCATCGTCGGCGTCACCTTCGTCATCTCGCTGATCTGCACCCTTTCCCTGCGCAATGGCGCGGCCAGCCAGGCGGTCTACGTCGCCAACATATTGGTGACGATCGCCTTCGACCTGGCGGTGGCCTTCGCCGTGGCCCATGCGGCGTTCGATTCCGGCCGCATCAGCATGCATCGGATCATGGGGGCGGTGATCCTCTACCTCTATATCGGCCTGATCTTCGCGGGCCTCTATCGGCTGGGCGCCCTATTCCTGCATCCGTCGTTCAACGGCCTGCCGATCCAGCGGCGCGGCGCCTTGAGCAGCCTGCTCTATTTCAGCCTCAGCACCCTGACGACCTCGGGATACGGCGACATCACGCCGGTCCATCCCTTCGTCCGCAGCCTGGCCAACCTGGAGGCGGTGATCGGCCAGCTCTATCCGGCCACCTTCCTCGCCAGGCTGGTCACCCTGCACGGCGCCGAGGCCGACCCGCGCCCGGGTCGGCGAAAGCCGCCGCGTGACTAGAAGTTGAGAGGCGTCTGCGGCCGCACGGCTTCCGCCGTCAGCGCCCGGTAGATGGCGGCCGGCGGGGTCAGCAGGATCGGCAGGACGATGGCGATGAAGAGGGCGTTCAGCAGCTGCTGGACCACCACCATCGGGGTCAGATAGGCCGCCAGGGCATGCCAGTCCGGAGCGGCGCCCGAAGTGAAGGGCGGCTGGGCCATCGCGGCGCTGTTGAGGTCTACATGCAGGCCCATATGCATCGGGCCCAGATGGGGCGGCCAAAGATGAGCGGCGCCGCCATGGCTGACGGCGCCGGCGATGACCAGCCCGATCACCATGAGGATCCCGAGGATGACGGCGACGACGATGTAGAGGACGAAGGCCAGCAGATAGGTCCCGAGCATGGGCCAGAACTGGCCCTTGGTCAGACCCCAGGAGCCGAACAGGTGGATGCTCTTGGTGGCGAAGGTCTGGGCCGAGGCCAGGGACAGCTTCACCTCGACCACCAGCAGGGCGACCAGGAAGATCAGGGCGCCGACCGCGAAGGGAATGAAGTTCGGCGCGTTTGGCGCCGCGCTCCGGAGCACGGTGCGAACCGCGAAGGCCGCCGCGACGGCGACAATCGCCAGGAGGATCTCGAAGACGACGCCCATGACGATATAGGCGATCATCAGGATCATCTGCCGGAACTCGTCAGGGCCGATCCGCACGAAACCCATGCCGGACTCGCGGGGCCGAAGCACGGCGCGGTTCATGGCCGCGATGATGATGGAATAGACGACCAGGGCGATCAGGATCATGTAGCCGTAGAGCGGCAGGATCTGATGGAACAGCGGCATCAGCTGCTGCAGGCGGGCGTGCGGGTCGGCTGCGTTCAGCGCGCCAGGTTGGGAAAAGGCCTGCATCTGGACGAAGACGGGCCCGAACCTGGTCAAGATCAGCCATAGGATCGCGGCCATGCTCGCCAGGTGCAGCAGAGCCCAAACGAGGACCGCGCCGGGATTCTTGCGCACCACGCGCAATCCCGTAAACGCCGCATCCGCAACGGAAATCCTGGCCATTGTGTCTCCCCCACCCGAACGCGTTTGTGACCGCACACGTCCTTTAGCGGCAGTTAGACACGGGGAGCGGGCATGCGAAAGCCAGCGAATTCTCCTGGCGCGCGCGTTTAATCCACCGCGATGATCGCCGCAGGTGTAGGCGTGAAGTCCGGCGGTGGCGCTACGGCGCATCGATCACCAGGGGCCGATCGGCCATGATCGCCCGGTAGATGGCGGGCGCGGGCGTCATCATGATCGGCCAGGTTATGGCGCCCAGGGCCGAGCCCAGAACGATCTGCACCCCGCGCGAAACGGTGAAATAATTGGAGGCGGATCCCATTTTTGGATGAAACATCTGGCTGAAGATATCGCCGCCGCCAGCCGCCGCCATGAGGGCGATGATCACCACATAGCCCAGCACACTGACGACGATCAGCAGGAAGAAGGCTAGCGCATAGGCGCCGAAGATCGACCAGAACCGGCCCTTGGTGAGCGACCAGGATCCGAACACATTGATCTTGCCCGTCGCGAAGGTCTGGGCCGACGCCAAGGACAGCCTCACCATCAGGAAAACGATTGCGCACAGAAGGCCAGCCGCGACGACGCCCCCCGTCAGCGCCGGCTGGTGAAACGCCGCGCCGATCGCCGCGCCGGCGATGACGCCGACAATGACCAAGACGATTTCGGCGACAAAGGCGAGCACCGCGTAGATCAGGATCAGCCCCAGCTGGCGAAATTCATCGGGACCTACCCGGATGTAGCCGAAGGCGTCATCGCTCGGCCGCCACACCGCGCGGTTCATGGTCGCGAACAGGATGGGATAGAAGACCAGCACGAACAGAATCGCATAGCCGTAGAATGGCGCCATCTGGCGGAGCACGGCCATCGCCTGCGCCGGATCGTGCTGCTGCGCCGGAGTCAGGCTGGAAATCTGTTCGAACATGGGTCCGAAACGGGTCACGACCAGAACCGCGAAGCCGACCGCGATCACCAGCTGGACGCCTGCCCAGATCAACACGGCGACCGGCTTGTGGCGCACCACGCCAAAGCCGGTGAAGGCCATGTCCGAAACCGAAAATTGCGCCATTGCTCACTCCATCAGGGCGCGTCGCGCCTCGCGCGCAATTACGCACGAGACCGGGCGCCGCGAAAGGCGGCGGGCGGGATTGAATTGGCCCAGGCTCAGCCTCATACCCGGTCATGCCTTTAGCCCTTCGTCCGCGTAAAAATCCAGTGTCGCCGCGCCGCGCCCGGGCCGCCGCGCGGCTGAACCTGCGCAGAACCCGCCGGACGGCGGTGATCGTCGCGGTGGCGATCCTGGGCGGCGTGATCGCGGCCCTGTTCGCCAAGCTGTGCGACGGGGCGATGGCCCTGCACACTCGTCTACACGTCCTGGCGCCCTGGGCGAGTCTGCTCCTGCTGCCGCTCGGGTTTGCCGGCGCGACATGGCTGACGCGCCGGTTTGCGCCCGAGGCGGCCGGCAGCGGCATCCCGCAGGTGATCGCGGCCGCTGAGGAACGGTGGACCGGCCGCTGGGGAGGCCAGCGCGTGACCCTGAGGACAGCCGTCTGGAAGGTCGTGCTGTCGGCCGCCCTGCTGGTCTGCGGCGCCTCCATTGGCCGCGAGGGACCGACGGTGCAGGTGGTGGCGGGCGTGATGCGCACCCTGACGCGGGGCCTGAAAGGTGGACCTGGCCGGCGCGCTATCATCATCGCCGGCGGCGCGGCCGGGGTGGCGGCGGCGTTCAACACCCCCATCGCCGGGGTGGTGTTCGCGGTGGAGGAACTGGCCAAAAGCTTCGAAAAACGCACCCACACCACGGTGATCCTGGTGGTGGTGCTGGCGGGGATCGCCTCCTACGCCCTGCAGGGCGACTACGCCTATTTCGGCGCGCTCCACGGGGGCGCCGCGTTGGGATCGGCCTGGGTCGCCTCGCCCATCATCGGCCTTGTGGGAGGCCTGTTCGGCGGCGTCTTTGCCCGCATCCTCGCGACGCTGATCGGACCCGGAAACAATCCCGTCAACCGGTGGCGCAAAGCTCACCCGGTCGTTTTCGCCCTACTCTGTGGTCTCATCGCGGCCAGCGCGGCGGTCGCCTCTGGCGGATTGACCTTCGGCGCCGGCTATAACGAGGCCAAGGCCCTGTTGCAGGACCATCCGGGCCAGGGCCTGTCGCTGGCGGGCTGGAAGTTCGTCGCCAGCCTGGCGGCGTCCGCGTCCGGGGCGCCGGGCGGCATCTTCGCGCCTTCGCTGGCGATCGGCGCGGGCCTCGGCGCCGCCTTCGCCCATATCGGGCTGGCCGCCACGGTCGGTCGCGACGCCGTGGTGCTGGGGATGGCCAGCTATCTGTCGGGGGTGGTGCAGGCGCCGCTTACCAGCGCGGTGATCCTGATGGAGATGACCCGCGATCCGGGTCTGGTCGGGCCGCTGATGCTGGCGGCCCTGGCCGCGCGCTGGAGCTCAAGCCTGGTCATGCCCGAACCGCTCTATCACGTGCTGTCACAGACTTGGCGGCTGACGCAGCCCAATGCGGATTAGCGGCCGTAGCGGCTCTGGCCGGCGGTGATGGCGACGAAGCCGCCGCCCGGAAGCGGCTGGCAGACCGAGCCGCCCACTTCGTTGTAGCCATGGGTGCCGGCGCCGACGCTGACCTCGCCGTGCGGCCTGTTCTCGGCCACGCCCTGGTCGTTGACCCGCTCGGGGCCACAAGGGGTCATCAGAACATCCTCACCGCCATGCCGATCGGCCGCCGCATTGAGCGGGACCGGCGGGGCCTCCGCCGCGGGCGGGTGGGCGTCGGCGGACTTCGCGGTCGCAACCGTCTCATCCGCCGAGGCCGAAGTCCCGATCAGGAGGGCCGCCGCGGCGGCCAACGCAAACAAGCGCGTCATGCGATCTTCCCTTCGGACACTGTGCCCGACGCAAGTCTGAGACTGGCCGGCGGCCAAATTGCGGCCGGTCCGTCTCAAGCTGTCGCCAACCTTAAGCCGTCTTGAGGGTATTTGCAGCATCAGGCGCGGGATAACGCCACGGCTCGCCCTTGCCAGTGGCCGCCTTCAGCTGGAAGCCAGCGAATTCCCAGTGCGGCAGCGCGTCAAACCAGGCCTCCAGGAAGGCCTTCCGGTCGTTCTGGTAGTCGACATAGTAGGCGTGTTCCCAGACGTCGCAGACCATCAGCGGGGTCACGTCGCCGTGGGTGAGCGTATCGTCGGCGTCGTGGGTCGATATCACCTTCAGCTCGCCACTGTGGTTGGCGATCAGCCAGACCCAACCGGAGCCGAAATGCCCGGCGCCTTCGGTGACGAACGCCTTCTTCAGTGCGTCGAGGCCGCCGAAGGTCTTGTCGATGGCGGCGATCAGCTCGCCTTGCGGCTTTTCGAACTTGGGCGTCATCGCCACCCAGAAGAAGGCGTGGTTCCAGGCCTGTGCGGCGTTATTGAACAGTTTTCGTTCACCCGACTTGGAGGCGTCCAAAATCACTTCCTCAAGGCTGCGCGCCGTGCGCCCGTCCTTTTCCAGCAATTCATTGAGCGTCTTCACATAGGTCGCATGATGTTTGTCATGATGCAGATGCAAGGTCTTGTCTGACATAACCGGCTGCAGGGCGTCGTAGGCATAGGGAAGATCGGGAAGCTTGAACATGGCGGGGGGAGCTCCTGTGCTGACGTGGATAACCCGTCAGCGCGATGTATGTTTCATGGGCATTTGCGATCAGGCGGCGCTGCGGCGGCGTCAGTAGACCGGCAGTCAATCCCATGAAACACGCCAAGTAAGACCCATTTGGCGGGGAGCCTAGTCTCGAATTCTCCCTGCGAGAGAATCCCGTTGCATAAACCCGGTCGAATATAGGCCTCCATATGTGCAGCTTGGGCGCAAAAGTGACGCCAAATTGTCCCAGTTGGACATGATATTAGTGTCTCGTTAAGAATTTTGGCTTGCGGAAAGTCCGAGCGTAGCCTTAGGTTACCCGTAAGTTAGCACTAGGGTTGGGCGATTAATTTACCGACGTGGCCCGGGGGCGCGCCGGTGCAGCTGGGGCGGGAGTTATCCAAATGAAGCATCTGTTGATGGGCGCTGCGGCGTCAGCGTTTGTGGTGGGTTTTGGCGGACTGGCTGTGGCCCAGGACGCTGGCGGCGACCTGCCGCCCAACGCCACGCCGGGGCATTGCTACGGCAAGCTGCTCATTCCCGAGCAGACCGAAACCTACAGCGACCAGGTCGTCGACCAGGCCGCGCGGACCGAAATCCGGATCATCCCGGCGGTCTACGGCACGACCACCCAGCAGGTGGTCGCCAGCGAAGCCCATGTCGAATACGAAACCATTCCGGCCACCTACAAGGTGATCACCGAGGTGGTCACGATCAAGCAGGCGGTCATCAAGAAGATCACCGTCCCCGCCGTCTATGGCGAGGAGAGCGAACAGATCCTGATCCGCGAAGCCCACACCGAGTGGCGCCGCGGCACGCGCCGTCCGGGCGATGTGGTTGTTCCGGGTTCGGACAAGCTGCTGCCCACCGGCGAAGTTATCTGCCTGATCGCGGTGCCGGCTGAATATAAGACCGTCACCCACACCGTGGTGAAGATCGCCGAGCAGGTTCGCGAAGTCGAGGAGCCGGCTGTGACTGAAACGATCACCCGCAAGGTGGTCGATATTCCGGCGCGCGTCGTCGAGCATCAGATCCCGGCCACCTATAAGACCGTGACCCTGACGACCATCGTCCAACCGGAACGCACCGAGACCTTCACCATCCCGGCGACCTACCGCTCGGTGATCAAGACCCGCGTCGTCTCCTCCAGCCATTTCGAATGGCGCCTGATCGACTGTAAGGCGGAAGGCCCCGACGCCCCGCCGCCTCGCATCTATTCCGAAGCCGGCCCCAGGCCGGAAAGCCATACGACGGTGACCGAGGAAAAGACCTACACCCGGACCACCTATACGTCCCACCTGGCTCGCGGCGGCGACTCCGAGACTCTCGCGCTCGAAACCGC
>Ga0302314_10003008_pt1 | contig 31200 bp, 27 predicted proteins | sample III_Palsa_N2_3_FD_200533 | JGI IMG/M metagenome (GOLD analysis project Ga0302314, IMG submission 200533) | Peat permafrost microbial communities from Stordalen Mire near Abisko, Sweden - III_Palsa_N2_3 | ecosystem: Environmental > Terrestrial > Soil > Palsa > Peat permafrost | place: Sweden... | reverse complement strand
AATACCAATCAGTTTGATGGAGGACTCATGCGGGCCATCGTGCTCGACCGTCCCGGCAGCTTCCGGGTGGCAGAGGTGCCGGATCCTACGCCGGGACCGGATCAGATCGTCGTCAAGGTGGACTGCTGCGGGATCTGCGGCACGGACATCCACATCATGGATGGCGAGTTCCCGCCGACGCCCTACCCGATCACGCCCGGCCACGAGTTCGCGGGCACGGTCGCGGCCATCGGTGCCGACGTCGCCATCGACCTGCCCGTCGGCGCCCGGGTGGCGGTGGACCCGTCGGTATACTGCGGATACTGCAAGCGCTGCCGGGCCGGCCGTGGCAACCTGTGCGAGAACTGGGCGGCCATCGGCGACACGGTAGACGGCGCGTTCGCCGAGTACGTCGCGGTGCCGGCGGCCAACGCCTACCGGCTGCCCGACGGCTTCGACGGGCAGGTGGCCGCGATGATGGAGCCGCTGGCATGCGCGGTGCACGGCCTGCGGCGGCTCGGCCCGGTGTTCGGCGACACGGTGCTGCTGACCGGCGCCGGCACGATGGGGCTGCTGCTGTTGCAGTTGCTGACGCATGCCGGGGCGGGCGCGGTCACCGTCGTGGACCGGGTGAGTGACCGGCTTGAGGTCGCGAGCAAGCTGGGTGCGGCCCGCGTGGTCAGCGACATCGGCGAGCTCGCGGATGAGCGGTTCGAGATCACGGTCGACGCGACCGGCGTGCCCGCCGTGATCCAGGCCGGTTCTGACCTGCTCGACCGGGGCGGTCGGCTGCTCGTCTTCGGCGTGTCCCCGGCCGAGGCCGCGATCAGCCTCTCGCCGTTCCGCGTATACAACGACGAGATCACCGTCACCGGCTCGATGGCGATACTGCGCAGCTTCGCCCCGGCGGTCGAGCTGCTCACCAGCGGCGTGGTGGACCCGCGCCCGCTGCTCAGCACGCCGCTGCCACTTGAGGAGTTCGGCGAGGCACTGCGCAGGGTAAGGGCCGGTCAGGGGATTAAATGGCACATCAGGCCGGCGTAATCACCCATGCCGCCAACCACCCGGCATCCCGCCGCCCAGCCACCGGCTTGAGGCGCGACTCGCTCGCCTCTAGGCTGCTCGCGTGATCGCGGTCGTTGGTGAGGCGCTGATAGATCTAATCGTGGACCGCGCGGGCGGTGTCGACGCGCGGCCGGGCGGCGGGCCGTTCAACACCGCACGCACGATCGCTCGCCTGGGGGAGTCGGCCGCCTTCCTCGGGCGACTGGCGGGTGACGGGTTCGGCGCGATGCTGCGCGACCGACTTGAGGCCGACGGCGTGCTTGTCGGCGTGCCGGAGCCGAGCAGCGCTCCGAGCACGCTCGCCGTCGCCGACGTCGATTCGGCCGGGCTCGCCAGGTACGGGTTCTACCTGACGGGGACGGCCGCAGCTGACCTAGACCACGTGACGCTCGCGGGCGCGCTCGCCACCCTGGCGGCGGCTGGTCATCGAACGACCGCGCTGCACGTCGGCACCCTCGGTTTGGTCATGGAGCCGATCGCGTCCGGCACCGAGCGGCTGATCGCCGCGCACCTGCCGCAGGACGTTCTCCTGATGGCCGACCCCAACTGCCGGCCGGGCGCGATCGCCGACCGGGACGCCTACCTGGCCAGGCTCGACCGGATCCTGCGCCGGACCGACGTGGTCAAGGCCAGCGTGGAGGACCTCGCGTACCTGTTGCCCGACGCGCCCCCCCGCGATGCGGCGGCCATCCTGCTGAAACGCGGACCGAGGCTCGTGCTCGTCACCGACGGACCCCACCCGGCCCGCGCCTTCCTGCCCGGCCGGGAGCTAACGGCCGAGGTACCCCCGGTCAAGGTGGTCGACACGATCGGGGCGGGTGACGCCTTCGGCGGCGGTTTCCTGGCCTGGTGGACCGCGAACGGGCTCACCAGGGCAGACCTACCGGACGTCGACGCGGTAACCGCCGCTCTCGCGGCGGCGGCCGAGATCGCCGCCCTCACCTGCGCCCGGGCCGGCGCCGAACCACCGCGGCTAGCGGAGACGCAGCGATTCCGCTCCGCCGCCACCACGCCAGATCCATCCTGATCGAGCGCCGCCAGCACACCGGATCCATCCTGATCGAGCGCCGCCACTCTGCCGGATTTATCGTGATAAACACGCCAAGATCAAATTAACGCTGAGGATTTGACCGGCTATCGGCGGTCAAATCCTCAGCACTATCGATTTCCGGCAATGAACAGGCGCTTTTTGGCCGGATTGCGTCGGCATTCGACGGCGTTCGGTGGTGCCGTCGTGCGATCAGGCGATGAGGTCGGAGTAGTGGCTGGCGTCACCCTTGCGGACCACGGCCGTGTCGCCGTTGATGCCGACGGGGACGCTGCCCGCCACGGTGATCCGGTGCAGCAGTCGCGGCTCGTCGTCGTAGTCGGCGACGGCGTAGTGCTGGGTGGCCCTGTTGTCCCAGATCGCGATGTCGCCGTCGCGCCACGTCCAGCGGACCGTGTTCTCCAGCCGGGTCACGTGCCGCTGTAGCAGCGTGAACAGCTCGGCCGAGTCTACCGAGGACAGGCCGGTGAAGGACTTGACGAAGTGGCCGAGCAGCAGGGTCGGCTCGCCCGTCTCCGGGTGGATGCGAACGACCGGGTGCTCGGTCTCGAACTCCAGGTTGCGGAACTGATCCCTGTAGTCCTGCTCCTTCACGTCGATGCCGCCGATCTGCGGGCGGTCCGCGGCGTAGTCGAACAGGTTGGTGTGCACCGCACGGAGGTTGTTGACCAGCGCCTTGAGCGCGGGGTGCAGCCTTGTGTAGGCCGCCGCCGTGTTCGCCCAGACCGTCGTGCCGCCGTAGGGCGGCAGCACGAGCGCGCGCAGCACGCTGATCGACGGCACCCGGTCAACGAACGTGACGTCGGTGTGCCAGGAGTTGGCCTTCTGCTGCTCGGAGTCGATCGGCAGGATCGCCACGCCGTCACCGGCGACCGTGGGATGCGGCTTGGTGAGCGGCCCGAGCAGCCGGCCGAAGGCGCGCTGGTCGTCGTCGGTGAGGCCGTCCTGGTCACGCAGGAACACGACCTTGTGCCGCAGCAGCGCGGCGCGCAGCTCGGCGAGCGCGGCCGGGTCCACATCGCCATTCGCGCGGACCCCCTCCACCACGGCACCGATGACGCCGCCGACCCTACTTACCGAGATATGCCGGTACTCGCCGGTGCCGTCAAGCTGCGGGGATCCGCCCTGAGATACGTGGTCTTGAACCTGGGTCATGGCTGGTCCTTCCTGCGTCGCTCGCTCCTAGCCTCCATGTCCCAACACGAATAGTCAAGTATTCCAACTCGTTTAGTTGGAATACCTGGGCTAGGCGGACTTTTCTAGGCAGACGGGAAGAGTTCGGACCCCCCGGTGTCCATGGCACCCATTGGCTGCCCGTTGAAGGCGATGTTGTGGTGGACGTGCAGCCACCAGCTCCATACGGCCAGGTGCGGTGCGCCGGTCATCTCGCCGAGCATGTTGCCGTCGGTCTGGGTCCAGATCATGTCCTCGGTGTTCGTGCTGCTGTTGTAGTTGCAGAACACCCGCCCGGCGGCCTGGGTCGAGGCGTTGAGCTTTCCCGATTCGAGCTGCGCGATGGAATACGCCGAGGAGTGCTCGCCGGAGTGGTTCCAGCTGATTTCCGCGCCGCCCCCAGGAGGCGCCGAGGTCCCGCAGTCCTGCGTGTTTAGCACGAAATGGCCGTTGTTCACCTGCTTGATCGCAGTCTCGTAGGCCTTGTAGAGCGCGTCGGGCGAGCTGTAGGCCTGGAAGACCGCCTCGGTGATGCCCGGGTACGGATGGCTGCACCTCGCGTAGGCGGTGCTGAGGAACGTGCAGCTGTTCTGCGGCAGGTACCCGGTAGTCCAGACGGTTGCGTTCAGCGTGGCTAGGGCCTGCTTGAGGCTCTTCCTCGTGGTTGAAGACAGCCCGGGCGGCGCGAGCGCGGCACCGCCGGCCGACGAGCTAACTCCGGGCTGCCGGCCTGAGCCGAGACCAGGAACCCCGGTCCATGCCCCGATCGTGACGCCGATACCCAACGCGAGCACCACCACGGCAGCGAGCAGGAGCAGGGAGACTCGGCGTCCGCCGCGCCTGTGCCGGGTTCGACCGGAGCCGGAGCCGGAGCCGGGGCCGGGCGGCCCGGTTTCATCGGGCGGCAGGCCGCCGGAACCCGGGTCCTCGGACAAGTACGGCATCGCCCAGTCCGGCTGCGGCGTGCCTGCCGGATACCGCGCCTCGTCGGGGACCGCCGTTCCTGAGTCCGGCAGCTTCTCCAGTGGCGGCGGCCCTGGCCGCACGATGCTCGCGGTCAGGTCACGCAGGCCCCGGTCGTGCGCGATCTCCTGGCGGTCGGCTAGCGGCGGCGCGGGCCGCAACGCGCGCAGCGACCGGTCGACGGCCGGCCCGCCCGCCGGCCCGGCCGCCATCAGGCCGAGGGCGTCACGGGCCGCGCTCATGAACGCGCGGCAGTTCTCATACCGGTCGCCGGGCTGCTTGGCAAGCACCCGCGCGAACATCTCGTCGACCTCGGGCGGCAGGTCGGGGCGGAGCAGCGTCGGCCGCGTCGGGTGCTCCTCCATGTGCGCCCACATGATCGCTTCGTTCAGGTCCTTCTCGAACACCACCCGGCCGGTGAGGCACTCATAGAGCACGCAGCCGAGCGAGTACTGGTCGGCCATGCCGAGCACCGACAGGCCGCGGATCTGCTCGGGCGCGACGTAATCGACCGTGCCGACGAACTGCCCGGTGGAGGTCAGCCCGGTGCGCCCGTTGGCCATCTTCGTGATGCCGAAGTCGGCCAGGTAAAGGTGATCAGGGTCCGAGTCGTCGTTGCCCCGCTCGACGAGCAGGTTGGCCGGCTTGACGTCACGGTGCACGAGGCCACGGCGGTGCGCGGCGTCGAGCGCCCTGGCGGCCTGGCTGAGCAGCAGGACCGCGGTCTCCGGCTGCAGTCGTCCGCGCTTCTTGATCATTTGCCCCAGGTTGGTCCCAGAGACATGGCGCATCGCGATATACAGCAGCCCGTCGCTCGACCCCGTGTCGTGAATGGGGATGACGTGCGGGTGGTTCATCGCGGCGGCGATCCTCGATTCCTCGAGGAAGCGCGCCCGAAATATATCGTCGGTGGCGAGTTCTGGTGCCAGCACTTTCAGCGCTATCACGTTGCCAAGCCGCGGGTTCTCGGCCTGGTAGACGACGCTCATGCCGCCCCGGCCGAGGACGGCCCGCAGCTGATACCCGGCAAACTCATCGCCGACCAGCGGCAATTCAGGCATGACTGCTCCCCATCCGGGATGGCCGCCCAATCCGGGAAGGAACCCCGAAGCGTGCCCTTGGCAGTCACCCGCCCGTTTCGCGAAAACCTGTATTTATGTCAACACGAAGAGGGGTCATTGGTCAACGAGAGAACGCTCGGGACTTGACCAGCCGACGTTATCGATGCGCGTGTGTGTCGAGAGTCGGCTGGTTCCGTTCGGGATAGAAAATTTCTTTTCATTTACCGGTGCGGCGAGCTACCCGGAGCGCGGCAGGTGCACCGGCCAGGGGATGAGCAGCCGCGCGCCGAGAACCAGCGCTGCCACCGCGACCACCGCGAACAGGGCGACCCAGAGCGCGCCGGGCGCCCCGGTCAACGCGGCGAGATGGTCGGCGTCCGACATCGGCGGCCGCCCGCGGCGGCGCGCCCTGCCCCGTGACCGCGCAAGCTCGACGACCGGCCGCGCCCCGCCGAATAGCAGGAACCACGCCACAACGTACGCGAACGCCGCCCGGACGGCCGGGCCGGCCAGCCAGGTCACCGCGAGGACCGCGCCCGCCGTCACAAGCACGGAAAGCACCCCGTACCAGTTGCGTATCGCGAGCAGCGTCACGCCGAGCAGCACGAGCAGGATCGCGAGCAGCAGCGTCACGCGGTGCGCGGCGAGCAACCCCGCCGCGCCCGCCCCGAGCAGTGGCGGCGTCAGGTAGCCGGCCAGCGCCGTCATGACGATACCCGGCCCGTTCCCCCTGCCCCGGGTGAACGTCTCGCCCGAGGTGTCGGCGTGCAGCCTGATCCCTTCGAGTCGTCGCCCGCTGAGCAGCGAGGCAAGCGCGTGCCCGCCCTCGTGCGCGATCGTGATGGCCATCCGCGCCAGCCGCCAGGCCAGGGGGCTACCAACGATCAGCAGCGCCACGGCGGCGCTCGCGGCGACGGCCCAGCCAGGCGGGGCGCTCTGCGCGCCGGTCAGCCGATCCCAGAACTCCGCCACACAGGACAGGGTATGCGCCCCGGCTCCCTTACTTACGTCGATTTCCCCGCACCGGCGCAGTCCCATGTGGTAACCGTTAGTAGTGGAATGAATACGTAAGGGTAAATGGTGGGGACAGGGTGTAAGGGTCATTTATGGGGACAGTGGTGTTGGCATGAGCGCGACAGGCAGGTGCGGGGGCCGCGCATCGGCGGCCAGGAGGCTTGGCATAACGGCGGCGGTGGCCGCCGTGGCGACCATTACCACCGGGATCGCCGCCATCGCGGCCGTCACGGTGGCGCAGCCAGCGGTGCCGAGATCGCTGGGATCGCCGAGATCAGACGCGTCGAGCGTGTCCGGTGCGGCCGTGTCGGCGGCCCTGCGCCACGAGCCCGCCGCCAAGCCCGTCGCGAAACCCGCGTCCGAGCCCGTCGCGAAACCCGCGTCCAAGCCCGTCGTAACCGCACCGGCGCCGCTGGTGCTGACCGCGTCCGACCGTCGGGACTGCCCCCAGGCGGCCACCGCGTGCGTGGACCTGACCGGGCACATTACCTGGCTACAGGCCGGCGGGAAGGTCAGCTTCGGCCCGGTGCGGATGGAGCCTGGCAAGCCGGGCGGCGTGCACGCCACCCCGCGCGGCACCTTCCACGTCTCCTGGAAGGCAGGCCCGGGCTACATGAGCAACATCTACCACGAGCCGATGCCGTGGGCCACCTTCTTCGCCACCGGCGGCATCGCCTTCCACGGGGGCAGCCTCAGTAAGTGGTCGCACGGTTGCGTCCACCTGACCGTTGCCAACGCCCACCTCTACCAGGAGAAACTCCCCATTGGCGCCGAGGTAGTCGTCTTCTAATCCGCTGGTGTCGCTTCCCGGCATCGCCATCGTCATCGGGATGCGACGGTGCTCCGCCCATTCCGCTAGCTGGTCGGCGAAGTAGGGGCTCGCCGGGTCGCCGGAGGCGCCGCCTGGCACCACGTAGCTGGCGGACGAGGGGTCGGCGAGGTCCACCACCTGCCGGTAGACCGACAGGCTTGTCACGGGGAACGGTCCGCCCGCCCGCCAGCCGAACCCGGCGGCCTGGATGGTGTCGGCGTCGCCGCCCATCGCCGCGCCTGGGAACGTCCCCGCGAGCGGGTGCACCCGAACCGTCCGGTGCGCGTCGCCCCACCGCCACTGCCCGGGGTCCGCGCCGCCGATCCGCACCGCGGCGGCCCACGCCGAGACCAGCGCGGCAGGCACCGCCGCGAGCACCCGCCGCCCGCGCTCGCCGACGCCCGCGCCGGCGTCGGCCGCCGAGGGTGGCACAGGACCGCCGAGCAGCGACCACGTGTCGTTGGCGAGCCATCGCCGAACGAGGCTCACCGTCGGCGCGAGCGCGCCCGACGTGACCCACGACCAGGTAAGCCCGCCGAGCACCGGCCGGTACAGCGCCTCGGCGAGCGCACGGAGAAAGCACCCGTAGAGCAGCGCGGCCGCCGATCCCGCCGCGAGATCACCGTCGAATCCGGCGAGTAGCTTCCGTGCGGACTCGGCCGCGGGCGAGGCGAACGGCCCGGCGTCGTCGAGCAGCCGACCCCACGCCGCCGCCGCCCAGGACACGGTGTCCGCCTGCATCCCGGCCAGTTCGTCCACCGTCAGCGCGGAAGACCCGGCGAGCCGCGACCGCAGTCGCTCGGCACGGAACGGCTGCGCGAACGTATACGACAGGTAAGGCGAGTCCCCGTCGATGATGGCGTTGTTCGCGGTCATCACGAACCCGGCCTCGGGGTCGACGGTACGCGGCAGCGAAGAGAACGGCACCGTGCCCGTCCATTCGCATGACCCGTCCCACCCCGTCACCGGCAGCCGCCGCCCCCCGTCGGAGGAACGCACCGGTACTTCGCCCCGACACTGATAGGCGATGCGGCCGTCTGTGTCGGCGCAGACCAGGTTGTTGACCGGGTCAACCCAGCCGTCCTGCGCGTCGGCGAGTTCGGCCGCTGAACCCGCCGTGAGCATCGGAAACATGCACTCGAAGCCCCGGTCGGCTCGGTAGGTGCTTGTCCACTTCAGCGCCAGCGACATCCCGACGTCCGGCGACCCGTGCACGATCGGCCCGTGCCGCGTCGTCCACGCCGGCACCGTCACGGGCGAACCGCCGCGCACCTCGATCCGTTCGTGCCGCACGTCGGCGGCTTCCCAACCGCCCGGCGTCAGGTAGTTAGCGCCGGAGAACCGCTCAAGATAGAGGTCCTGCGCGTCGGCGTCCGCGTGGGTGATCGCCCACGCGACGGACCCGTTGAACCCGAAGTGCGGAAATCCTGGCAGCCCGGGGAACGTCGCACCGACGACGTCGAACTCGGGACACGACACCTGGCACTGCCAGTAGACGTTGGGCACGTCGAGCGCGCGGTGCGAGTCATTGCAGATCACCGCCCCGCCGTGTGCCGTGCGCCGCCCGCTGACCGCCCACGCGTTGGACCCAGGCTCCACCTCGGCGAGGAATCCGAGGTGGCCGACGACATCGGTGAGCGCGTCGTCGAGCAGTCGCGACACGGGCCGCGACAGCCGCCCACCCGGCGGCACGGCAAGCGGCGACCCGAGCGGCACCCGCGTCTCAAGCCGGGCGAACGCCGCGGCCCCGCTCCGCGCGAGCAGCACCGCCTGCGCCAGTTTGTGCTGCCACTGCCCCATCAGCACATGCCGCACCTTGAACGCCGCCACGGAATGCCACGGCTCCCACGGCTCCACGGGATACCGCCCGGGCAGTGGCTTGGCCCCGTCCGCGATGGCCCGGTTAATACCGCCCGCGTACGCCTCGAACGCGGCAAGGACCCGCGGCGACATCGCGGCGACGTCCCGCCGCGCCGCCGCACCGAGCCCGAGCCGTCGAGCGAGCACGTCCCCGCCCACCGCGGAAGCCCCGGCGATCTCCGCCCACCGCCCGCACGCCCGCCGCCGGTCATAATCAAGCTGGAACAGCCGGTCCCAAGCACACGCGTAGCCCATCCCGAACCACGCGTCCGCGGCCGTCTCTCCCCGCACATGCGGAACTCCGTACCCGTCGCGCGTGATCAGAAAGTCCATACACCGATTATCCCGAACGGGCCCGTAACTTCGCCCCTCTTTAAATATGACTATTACGATCGGTAAAGCCTGGTACTAGAGTTCTTGGCATGGCATCGCCCACGCCCATCGAGGCCTTCCTGGCCGAACCCCGCAACGTCATCGTGGCCGGCATCCGCAAGGACGGCCGCCCGCACCTGTCTCCCAACTGGTTCTTCTGGGACGGCAAGCGTTTCTACGTGTCGACGACCCGTCCGCGGGTGAAGTACAAGATCTTCAGCCGCGACCCCCGGGCCGAGCTCGTCATCGACGACGCGACCGGGCACCGGTACGTGCAGATCTCCGGTACCGCGGAGTTCCTCGAGGACGTTCCGGCGAACCTCCACCTGTTCCGCGCGATCCGCGACAAGCACGGGCGCGCGGTCCCACCTGACGAGGTACTCGCCGCCGAGTTGATCGCCGACGAACGCGTCCTGCTGGCCATCACCCCAAACGCTCCCCAATCCGCCTGGACCGCCATCGGCCTTGATTGACTCGCCGGCTGGCACCGTCACCGCGGGCGGTACTCGGCCACCATGACCGTTCCCCGCAGGTCCCCGGAGACGATGACGTCGCGGTCTCCGGTCCGCCCGTTCGCGACGAAGGTGACCGGGCCGTGGTGCCCGGTGAGGGCGGGGCCTGCGGGGTTACCGGTGGCGGCGTCCCGGATCTGCACGGTTCCGTCGCGGTAGCCGGTGATGAGGATGTCGCGGTCTCCGTCCTGCACGGTTGCCACGGCGGTCACCTCACTGTGATGCCGGGTGAGTGCGGGGCCCGCGGGCTTGCCGTTGACGGCGTCCCAGGTTCGGACGGTTCCGTCGCGGTAGCCGGAGATGATGACCTCGCGGTTCCCGATCCGTCCGGTCGCCACGGCGGTCACCGCACTGTCGTGTCCGGCGAGCAGTGGGCCCGTGGGGTTGCCGTTGGCGGCGTCCCAGGTCCGGACGGTTCCGTCGCGTGAGCCTGAGACGATGATGTCGCGGTTTCCTGTCCGCCCGGTCGCCACCGCATAGACCGCATGGCCGTGGCGGTGCAACGACTCTCCGATTGGACTGCCGGTGACCGGGTCCCAGATCCGCACCGCCCCGTCGCTGGCGCCGGAAACGAGCACGTCGCGCTCGCCGGCCCGCCCGGTCGCCACCGCGAACACCCAATCGTAGTAGCCGGTCAATTGCCTGTAGCCCTCGCCCGCCCATGCCGCCCAGCCGACCGGCCACTCATCCGCGCAGCGTTGCGCGCATGCGGTGACGAGCGCCGTGGCGTGTACCCGGGCGGCGCTTGCGGCTAGGTCGGCCATCCGCTCCGGGCCCGCGGATGATTCCAGGTCGCCGCGGCTCAGTTCGAGGGCCGCGAGCGCGCGCTTGCCGCCCTGGGTGCGCAGGCTCGCCCGGTTGGCAAGGAAGCTGACGGGATCGGTCGCGAGAAGGAAGCCGGGATCACCGGCCAGGCCATCGAGGGCGTCGCAGGCGGCAGCGTGGGCGGCCAGGTGGTGCCGGGCATACTGGCCCACGCTGTCCCAGTCCCGTTCCGTCGGCGCACCGGCCGGGATCAGCGCGGCGGTGATCTGCCGATGGGCCAGTTCGGTCTGGGCGGCGAACATGGGTGCCAGGCGTCCTGGAGAGTTGCCCGTGAGCAGGTCGCGCAGGCTCTGGTGGCCAAGCGCGTAGCGCGGCGCACCGGGCGGGCCGTTGTCGTCGGGGTTGAGGAAGACGCGGAAGGTCTCCTCGATGGACGCGCGGGCAGCCGCGGTCGGCACTCCGGAGAACGATGCGAGCTCGGCGACCGTGAGCGGTGCACGCGCGGCCGCAAGGACACCGAGCAACGGCAGCCGAACCCGCTCCCAGCGGTGCTTGGCCGTCTCGTCGTCGGGGTCGCCGTCGGGGTCGCCGCGCCAGCGCTGTACCTGCTCGGCGTAGTAGCCAGCCAGATCGTCGGGAAGGTTGCCGACGCCGCGCGGGTCCCTGGTCCCATCCCTGATCTCATCGAGGATGTACCGCAGGTAGATCCACACCCCGGCACAGCTGCTCGCCACCTCCCGCCGGAACCACGCCGGGTCCACCCCGGCCCGGCCAAGCGCCTCGACCAGGCGGCCATCACCGCCATCGGGACTGGTGGCCTGATCGATGAAGCGGAGCATGTCGGCCAGATTGTCCGCACTCTCGACCTCGAGCTCTAGCCAGTCGGCCGGGTTGCGAGCGGGGTCGATGCCGAATCGGCTGGTCGCCACCACGAACACCCCGTCGGACAGGCTCTCGGGCAGCCCGAGCGGCAGGCTACCGGAGGCGGGCGCCTCGGCCTCGTCCAGGCCATCGACCACAAGAACAATGTGCTCGCCCGTGCCTTCCTCGCGGCATTTCCTCGCGGCGGCGTCGAGTAGCCAGGCGAACCAGTCGGGCTCGGCGGCGGCGGGGGGAAGGACTCCGCCCGGCGCCCATTCGTCGAGTAGGTCCCACCGGGCGATCAACTGCGCGGCCAGGCTCTTGCGCGCGGCCTCGGGGGAGCGGCCACCCGGCAGCCTGGTGAAGTGATGCAGCCAGGGCCTAGTCCCCACTAGGTGCGCGGCCAGGGTCGACTTCCCTAGGCCGGTCTCGGCGTGGATGATTAGGTGCCCCCGCGGCCGTGCCTCGATGAACCCGTCGACCTTCTCGATTAGCCACTCGCGGCCGGTGAAATGGACGAGGTCAAGGTCGCGCGCCAGCGGTGCCGGGTCAAAACACACGTCACGCAACCGCCCGGAAGCCCCAGTGAAGAAATTCCGAGTAATAGGAGCGAAGTAATTCCACTGCTTTTTACCGTCACGGTAATGTGCTCCCCGAACGGGCACCCCGCGATCTTGCCGCGCCCCAGCCATGGCCACCCCACCCGTACCCCCGCCTGCACAATTAGCGTATGCGCCCGCAGGGCCTGCGCATAGGATCCGAAGAACAATCCTTTGCAGACTATTCTGCGTTGACCATTCCGCCGATATTCCAAAACCGCAACTTCAGCCACGTCAAACCCCAGGCGTTGCGTATTTCCTCCGCTGACGCCCAGGTCGCTGCCGCGAATGCCTCCCGCGAAATGGGCTGGGGTCCCGTTCGAGAATGGTGGCTACCGTACCGGGCAGTTATGCGAAGCCAGCAGGAGAGGCCGGTGTGACGGAAGGGAACGAACGTCCCAGCAAGCCCGTCACGCGCCTTGACCGACGCCGGCCAGGGCCGGCTCCGACCGGGCGAAGGAGTTGGTAGCTGAGGCGTTGACCAGGGAACCGATGAACTCGATCGACATAGATGCCCCTATACACAGCAAAACAGGTAGGTATACTCGACAATAGGATCGAAGTGCGTTCGAGAGCAAGGGGCCACCGATGCCAGACAGACCAGCGCCCTCAGTCACCGGCCTACTCGCCGACTTGCACGCCTATCGCGTGCGGACGATGGCCCCGGCGGACCTTCAGGCCAACATCGACCAGCGTCGGCTGCTTGAGGAGACCGCCGACCGCGACGCGTTCGTGAAGGCCGGCGATGTCGTCGAGCCGTTCACGCTGCCAGAGGTGCTCGGCGGCACCGTCGATCTTGAGCGGCTGCTCGCGGACGGGCCGGTGGTGCTGCTCTTGGTCCGCCTCGCCGACGTGCACCCCGACTGGCTCGTCAGGACCGAGGCGGACGTCGTCATCGACGCCGTCCGTGCTCTCGTCCAGGTCGCGGCCTGACCACAGATCCAACGCAAGGAGATTTCTCGTGCAGGTTGAATTCATCGGCATCGCCCACACCAGCGATTACTCGGAAACCAACGCCGCATCGGGCCCTGTCGTCCAGCCCGATTACCTGTATCGCATCGCGCGAGTTCATGAGCAGTCCGGCTTCGACCGAGTGCTCATCGCGCACAGCTCGTCCATGCCCGACGGGTTCACCGTGGCGAATCAGGTGCTGAACGCGACGGAGCGGCTCGGCGTGCTGCTCGCCCACCGGCCCGGTTTCGTCGCCCCGACGATCGCCGCCCGCAAGTACGCCACGATCGACGCGTTCCACCCGGGCCGAATCGCGCTGCACGTGATCAGCGGCGGTGACGACGCCGACCAGGCCCGCGACGGGGACTTCTCCGACAAGCCCAGCAGGTACCGGCGCACCGACGAGTTCCTCGACATCGTCGAGCGCGAGTGGTCGTCGGCCGAGCGCTTCGCCTACGAGGGCGAGTTCTACCAGGTGAAGGGGGCACTGTCCGCGGTGCGCCCGGCCGGCGGACACCTGCCGATCTACTTCGGTGGCGCCTCCGACGACGCCATCCGGGTGGGCGGCAGGCACGCCGACGTCTACGCCTTCTGGGGCGAACCGCTTGATGGCATCAGGCAGCGCATCGCTCAGGTCCAGGCCTCGGCGCAGGCGGCCGGTCGCGCCATCGACCGGTTCTCCGTCAGCCTCCGCCCGATCGCCGCCGACACCGAGGAGGCGGCCTGGGAGCGGGCCCACGAGATCCTCGAGCAGACTCAGGAGCGTGCCGCCGATTATGTCGGTCTGCGAGACACCGCCGGGGCCGAAGGGTCGCAGCGGCTGCTCCGATATGCCGCGCAGAAGGACCTGCACGACAAGCGGCTGTGGACCGCGCTGTCCAAGGCCACCGGTGCGGCGGGCAACTCCACCGCCCTGGTCGGCAGCTACGAGCAGGTCGCCGAGTCGCTGCTCGACTACGTGGCTGTGGGCGCGACCACGCTCCTGATCCGGGGCTATGACCCGGTCGGCGACGCCGCCGCCTACGCCAATCTTGTCCGCCTAGTCCACGAGAAGGTCGGCGACGACGTCGCCGGCTTCCGCGCCAGCGTCGCAGCTTAGACAGGCCGGGTGGCCCCAATCGTTAGCAAGGCGAAATCAAACGTTGACACTAAGGAAACTGGGCTCTAAATTAGATATTATCGGTCAACTTAGTAGACATTAGAGACCTTAGGAGGTCACGATGACCGCAGTGACCGAGTCAGTCGTCCGTGACAGCGTCCTCACCATCCGGCCGCTCCAGCCCACGATCGGTGCGGAGATCAGCGGGGTGGACCTCAGCCGCCCGCTGAGCGACGCGGAGCGGGACCAGATCAAGGCCGCCATCCTCAAGTACAAGGTGGTCTTCTTCCGCGACCAGGTTCTTGACCAGGATCAGCACGCGGCGTTCGCGCGCCAGTTCGGCCCGCTCTACACCCACCCGAGCACCAGCAAGGCGTACGCGGACAAGGTGCCGGCCATCCACAAGATCTCCGCCACCGAGGCCAACCAGAAATACAAGAAGCTGCTTGCCAAGCAGGAAGCCGAGGGCTGGGACCCGTACCACAGCGACACGAGTTGGCGGCTCGTGCCCACCTGGGGCGCGGTGCTCCGCGCGGTGAACCTCCCCGACGTCGGCGGCGACACGATCTGGGTAGACGCCGGCCTTGCCTACGAAAGGCTGCCAGCGGACGTCAAGGAACGCCTTGCGGGGCTGCACGTCACCCACGACTACCGGGACGCCCTGGCCAGCACCGGCCAGGACTACCCGATCGTGGCCCACCCGATCATCCGCACCCACCGCGAGACCGGCAAGAAGATCCTCTTCGTTAACTTCACCGAGCACCCGTGGATCGTCGGCCTCGACCGCGCGGAGAGCAGGGAATTGCTCTCGATCGTGCACGACCAGTACCGCAAGCCCGAGCTTCAGGTCCGGTTCAGCTGGCGCCCCGGCTCGATCGCGTTCTGGGATAACCGCGCCGCGGTGCATTACGCGGTCCGCAACTACGGCGACTTCCCCCGCCTGCTCGAGCGGATCCTGATCGCCGACGAACCACAGTACGCAGACCTCTAACCCAGGCAGGCGTGAATGTGCCGTTGGCGCGCCTATGCGGAGCGCCAACGGCACATTCACGCGCCCCGGACCCACCCTGAGCACGCCCCCCATCCCGCATGGAACACAGTAGAACGGACACCATGGACCTGTACCTGAGCGGCAAGCGGGCCGTCGTGACCGGCGGCAGCCGCGGCATCGGTTTCGCCATCGCCGACGCGCTGGCCGCCGAGGGGGCGGCGATCACCATCCTGGCCCGCGATCCCGACCGGCTCGCGGCGGCGGCCGACCGGCTGCGCGAGCGCGGCGTCCAAGTCCTTGCACTATCCGCCGACACCACCGACGACAAGGCGGTACGGGCCGCGATCGCGCGGGTCGCCGAGGAGTTCGGCGGGGTGGACATCCTGGTCAACAACGCCGCCACGCCAGCGGGTGCGTCCTCGCCGCGGGACCTGGCCGATCTTGTCGATGATGACATCCTGGCCGCGTTCGACACCAAGGTGCTCGGCTACCTCCGCACCGCCCGGGCCGCCGCGCCGTACATGATCGCCCAGCGGTGGGGCCGGATCATCAACATCAGCGGGCTCGCGGCCCGCAGCGCCGGTACCGCTTCCGGCTCCATCAGGAACGTCGCCGTCGCCGCCCTGACGAAGACCCTCGCGGACGAACTCGGCCCGCACGGCATCAACGTCACCGTCGTGCACCCCGGCTGGACCGTGACCGAGCGGACCAGCGACCACGTCGCCGCCTATGCCTCGGCCCACGGCACGACCGAGGCCGCGGCCCAGGCGATGCTGGCCAAGGGCATTAGCATCGGCCGCCCTGTCACCGCCGCCGAGCTAGCCCACGTCGTCGCCTTCCTCGCCTCACCGCGCAGCGTCGCCATCAACGGCGACACCATCGCTGCTGGCGGCGGCGCCCGCGGCCCCATCCACTACTGACGAGCGCGAACGGCGCCACTACGGACGAGCGCCAACGCCGCGTGAACCGGAGAAGCGCGGCTAAGTGATCAGAGCGGCGGCTACGAGCACCGTGGTGCCGCTTAGCTCGAGGATCGCGCCGAAGACATCCCCCGTCATGCCGCCGAGCCGGCGCCGCGCGATTGATTGCAGCAGCCCGCCGATCAGCAGTCCCATCGCTGCCGTCACCAGGCCCTTAACCGCGAGTCCTGTATTACCGGTGGCGAGGCCTGTTATCGCGACGACGCAGGCCAGGGCGGCAACGGTGAGCACGCGATCGCGTGCCGTGGTCTGGCCGGCGACGAGGGCGCCGAACCCGCCGGGCCGGGCGGGCGGAGATGCGGTCGCGACGACGACCGAGACACGGCCGGTTACCCAGGCAAGCGTCAGCGCGGCGGCGGCCAGCGACAGGCTCGGTATCGCGGCGAGGGCCATCACCTGTATCAGCAGCACCAGGACCAGCGTGGCCACGCCCATCGGGCCAATGTCAGAGCGGCGCATGATGGCGAGCGCGTCGGCGGGGGAGCGGCGGCTGCCAAGCCCGTCCGCCGTGTCGGCAAGCCCATCGAGATGAAGGCCGCCGGTTAGCAGCGCGACAAGCGCGACGGCCAGCGCCGCGCCGAGCGCACGCCCGGGCCCGGACGCGTTGACGGCGCCGACCGCGAGGACGACACCGGCCCCGGCCACGCCAAGCAGCAGGCCCACGGCCGGCAGCCAGCGGATCGCGCGCGCCCCATCGTCGGCGGCGAGTTCGCCGTCGCCGCCGACCGGGATCACCGTGAACAGGCTCAGCGCGACGCGCCAGGCGGGGCGGCTCATTTGATGCGCCGTGGGATACCCGCGACGCAGAGCCAGACCCGCTCGCACTCGGCGGCAATCAGGGAGTTCAGCGCCCCGAGTTCGTCGCGGAACCGAACGCCGGAGGCGGTGGCGGGAACGACACCGGAACCGACCTCGTTGCTCACGGCGACCACGTGCCGCCGAGTCGACCGCCAGGCGTCGAGCAGCCCGTCGACGCGGACTGCGATCTCCGCGTCCGCGTCGGCCGCGCCCGCCCACAGGCCGCACTCGTCCATGACCCCAGCCAGCCAGGTTGACAGGCAGTCCACAAGCACCGGCACGGCCTGCCGCGTCGGCGAGACATCGCTCCCGGCGAGCACCCCCGCCAGGTCCAGGGTTTCCAGCGTCGTCCAGTGCGCTGGCCGCCGCTGCCTGTGCGAGCGGACCCGCTCGGTCCACGATGGGTCAGCGCCATCCGCCGCCGGTCCGCAGGCCACGTAGTCCACGTGCGCACGGCTGGCAAGCATCCGTTCGGCGGTCACCGATTTCCCCGACCGGGCCCCGCCGAGCACGAGCACCCGGAATGGCTTCCCGCGCCGTGGCCGACCCGGCAGGGGTATCGGGCCGGGTGCGAGCAGCGGGCCAGGGCTGCCGCCGTGAACCGGGCGGATCATGCCGACGTGCCCCGCCCTCCCGCACGCGTCACGCCTTCTCGCCAGCTGCCCCGGCCACCCCGGCGCTATCGAAGGTGGCCATGTCGCGCAGCACCCGGGCCGCGGCAGCCACCACGGGCAGCGCGAGCACCGCCCCCGACCCCTCGCCGAGCCTGAGTCCCAGGTCGAGCACCGCTTGGAGCCCGAGCTCTTCTAGTGCCCGGCGCGCCCCCGGTTCCGTGGACAGGTGACCCGCTATCAGGTAATCCGTGGACAGCGGTGTGAATGCCCTCGCGGCAAGTGCCGCCGCGCAGGCGATCACCCCGTCGAGCAGGACGGGAACCCGGTGCGCGGCCGCCCCGAGGATGAACCCGGTGAGCGCGGCATGCTCAAGACCGCCCACCGCGCCAAGCGCCCCAAGTGGATCAGCGATGTCGGGGCCGTGCAGCGCGAGCGCCCGGCGGATCACCCCGACCTTCCGTTCAAGCGTCAGATCGTCGATCCCGGTGCCCCGCCCGGTTACCTCGACCGGGTCTACCCCGGTGAAGACGGATATCAGCGCGGCCGACGCGGTCGTGTTCGCGATGCCCATGTCGCCGGTGATCAGGCACAGGTATCCGGCCGTCACAAGCTCGCCGGCGATCTCGATACCTGTCTCGACCGCGCGGCGCGCCTCATCCCTGGTCATCGCGGGCTCGGTGGTCATGTCCGCGGTGCCGGGCCGTACCTTCCGCGACAGCAGACCCACACCCACGGGCAGGTCGGCGGCAACCCCGATGTCCACGACTCGCACATCCACGCCGGCCTGGGCGGCGATCGCGTTCACGGCCGCGCCGCCGGCGAGGAAGTTCGCCACCATCTGCGAGGTGACCTCCTGCGGCCACGGCGATACGCCCTGGGCGTGCACCCCATGATCGGCCGCGAAGACGGTCACCACCGCCGGCACGGGCAGCGGCGGCGGGCACTGACCGGCGATGCCGGCCAGTTGGACCGATAGGTCCTCAAGCCGCCCGAGCGACCCGTTCGGCTTGGTCAGCGCGTCCTGCCGTTCCCGTGCCGTCGCGGCGGCGACATCATCGAGCGGCCCGATAACCGCGATCGTCTCGGCAAGCAGGCCGGTGGCCCCAACGTTGCTGGTCATAGTGGCGCCTTCCCTGGGTAACCGGTGTGGCCATCGGAAGAACGGAAATCAGCAGACCACACCGTTCCTGGTCACTGAGTGGTAGTGGGTACCGGGTCAGTGGGCGGCCCCGAACGGTCCTGGGCTGCCTGGTCGGGCGGGGGTGGCCGTTGGTCTGGTGCCGCGGGTGCGGCTGCCGCTGGGCCTTGCGGGGCCTGCCTTTCCTGTTCGCGCTGGCTGCCTGGGCGGTGGCCTCGTCGCCGCGGTGCGGGAAGCTCACCTGGCAGGTCAGGCGGTAGCGGTCGTGCGGGCGGTTACCCAGGTGCGCCAGCGGGGCGGGCAGCTTCAGCCAGCCCTCGCCCGGGTGCCACCTTATCGTCTCATTCCCCCACGCCTTGCCCGCCTCGCCGTCGGCGGTGATGAACCACCGCCTGGCCTCCCAGCGTGTCCGCCACCCGGCCTGCGTGAGCCCCGCGGAGTTAAGGTTGTGCCGTGCCTTCGCCAGCCGCCCGCCGCCGCGGCAGACGCCCATGTGCCCGCGCTCCAGCCGGCGCTCGACGGCGGCGGCCCGCGACCGCAGCCGCTGGAGGCGCTGCTGCTTGCGCCACCGCTCCGCCTGGGTCGCGTACCCGCGCGCCCGGCCGTGCCTCCCGCCGGCCGGCACCGCCAGCCGGGCCCCGATCTGCCGGGTCCTTGCCCGCAGCGACGCGCGTTCCGCGAGCAGGTTCCGTTCCGCCAGCGCCTGCAGGTCATCGGTGGTGCGGGTGATCGCTCCCGCCCACCGTGAGCTGGAGGATGCGGTCAGCGCGCGCTTCCGCTCGCGCCTCGATGCCGCCCGGCCCGCCTTGTCCAGCCGCCCTTCCCGCACCCGGGCGGCAAGGTCCGCGGAAGCCAGCGACCCCAGGTGCGCGCCGACGGCCGCCAGCACGCGGGCGTCCTGGTCTGAAGCCCGCAGCCGTGTGCGGACTCTCGCCCCGGCAGGCGCGGCGGCCACGAACGGGGCGCTGATCGCGCGCAGCCCGCTCACCCGGCCGCCCCGAGGCTGGCCGGGCCGACGTCACGCTCCGCGCACCGGACCGCCTTCTCCGCCCTGTTCCGGGCCGACCGGCGCCCGTACAGGCGGGCGCAGAAGGACGTGAGCACCTCCGTCATGTCCCGGACCAGGTCATCGTCCACCTCGCCCGGGTCAAGCACGACCAGGCGGCGTCCGTGCGCGCCGAGAGCCGCCTCGACCAGTTCGGTGTTCATCCGCCCGAGCCGGTCGCGATGCTCCACCACCACTGCCTGCACGCTCGGGTCGGCCAGCAGCCTGCGGATCTTCACGCGGGCACCGTTCATCCCCGAACCGACCTCGGCCTCTACCCTGGTTACCGGCATGCCGGCCTTTACCGCCCACGCCGACAGCCTCGCGACCTGCCGGTCCAAGTCGCCCCGCTGGTCATGCGAGGACACTCGCGCGTACAGCCCGAGGCCGCCCCGTGCCGAGGCGAGCGCGGCGTCAGGGGCAACCAGTACCGACCGGGAGTTGACCCGCACCGCCGGAACGGGCAGCTTCCCCTCCCGGAACCAGCGATATGCCGTCTGCGGGTGCAGGCCCTGCAACCGCGCCCACTCGGTCAAGTTCACGTTCCCAGCCTACCATTAGAACTGGTGTACGCTCACTAGCGCTCATTACCCGCCCAGCCAATTCCATATCCCTGGCGGCGGAGCCGATCCCAGCCGCCAGCCCGGCCGCCTCCAGCCGCTGCCCGTACCGTTCCTGTACCTGGCCCGCGCCGACGAGGTACGCTCTTGCGCGCCTCGCCCCGGCTGGGGGTACCGCCGGTGATGTCACGCACCTGCCGACCCCGTTGCACTCCACGACGGGCAAGGCTCATGCCCCGGGAAGCCGGTGCCGTCCCCGGCGATGCAGCCCACAGCTCGCCGCCGCCGACCACGTCCTCGGCGGTGATGAAGTACCCCCCCACGAACAGGGCGGCTGTCCATGATGGCCGCTGCGGACACGCAAAGGAAAAGCAGGCAGGCCGATGGACACCTGCCGTGAGGCTGCCGAACGCAACCGCGCACTGCGCCACGACAGCGGAAACGACGAGTCACCAGAACGTGCGTACGCTCACAATCACTCACTATCAGGCGAGCAGATCCAACCCCCTCGCCCCGTCAAGGCGCACGTCAAAGCGCCGTCGCTCGCGCCCTCCGCCTAAGCTGACCGCAAGCCTGGGCGGGAAGGTGACGCACCTGCCGATATAGGACGCCGACAGGCGTCTAAGCGATATCCGTTCTTGGTTCTGGCCCCACCTCATGAAGTTGGAACAAGGGCCAAGCAGCCTTCCTGCAAAGAACCACCCAGGCATCGGGCGGGACCGCCGACTAGCCCGATCCGGGTAGCTGACCTGGTGTGGCTTGGGGCTGGCCGCCGTGGTGCTGGTTTTTGATTATCACATCGATCTTTGTATCGATGGTCTGGATGATGTCCTTTAGCACGGCTACCTCGGCTTTTACCGGACCGACCTCGGTGTGTAGCAGGTCCTTGAAGTAAGCCTCCGTCGCCGATGTGACCGAGGTGCTGTTTTTCGGCTTACGGTACAGAATATTGGTGAGGTGATCGTAGCGCCATTCAAGTACCGCGGCTATCGCCACCAGCGTGGCATCGTTACATCTGGCGCCTGGCTTGCCGATAGGGCGAATGGTATTTGGCGACAATCCCGTTTCTTCTGCGAGAAGGTCGAGGGTCATCCGCAGTTGGCTCATACGGTCGCGCATGGCCTGGCCGACCGCCGCCCAGTCCTCGTCCACCGGCGCATACTTCGACAACGCAATTCCTCCGCGTTCCGCTTCGGCGCACAGGCTAGCGGATCGCCCGCCACTCATGGCAGGTCGCGAGGATTTTCTACCCGGGTAGCTGAACAAATTATGAGCTGGGCTCAAAATTGAATACTGAGTAGTCAATTTTGAGCACGAGAATGAGCCTGAAATTATCGACTATGGTCGACTACTATGAATCGTTGATGCTACGAAAAATTCGGCGAGGGAGAGGTCTGGCCGCATGGCGGGAGCACGACGGATGATGGATCGCGGCGCACAAGAGAACGCAATATCCCCGCCGCGACGACAGTCAGGAAATGAGCCGCACACCATTGTCACGCTGGGCGCGGCCATTCTTGGCGGTCAGGTCGATGTGCGGATGGCGGCTGGCCCGTGGTGGGCCGGGTTTCTGCTTGCGGTGCTTGGCATCGCGCTGCTTGGCGTGCGGATTGTCTTCCCGCAGGACTCGCCCGACAAGGTGGCATGGTGGTGCCAACGCTGGCGGACGAGCCGCTGCGGCGACGCAGGTGGCAAGCGCCTGAGGCGTTGCGCGGGAACGCCGCGCCGACTAGCTGCCCATCGCGCTGCCAAGGTCGACGTGCAGCCAGGCGGTGGTGTCCGGAGGCAGGAGGCCCTCGTCGGTGACCGGGCCGCTCGCGAGCAGCACCGCGGCGTGCGGCGGGAGCGGGACCGGTGCGGGGGAGAGGTTCGCGACGCAGCGCACCCGTGAACCGCGATCGAAGGCAAGCACCCCCTCGGGCGACGGCTGCCAGGCGATCAGAGCGTCGCCGGAGAAAAGCTCCGACCCGCGGATGCGCAGCGCGTCCCGGTACAGGCGCAGCATCGAGCCAGCACTCGCCGACGAGGCCGCGACGGTGAGGTCGCGCCACTCCTTGGGCTGCCGCAGCCACGGCTCGCTGACGGCCTCAGCAGGGGAGAAGCCGAACGGCGGCTCCATACCCGACCACGGCAGCGGCACTCGCGACCCATCCCTGCCTGGGTCGTCTCCACCCGTGCGGTAAAAGATCGGGTCCTGCCTGAGCTCATCGGGGATGTCCTGCACCTCCCACAGGCCAAGTTCCTCGCCCTGGTAGATGTAGACGGAGCCGGGCAGCGCCATCGTCAGCAGCGCGGCCGCTCGCGCGCGGCGAGTGCCGAGCGGCAGGTCGACGGGGAACCCGTGAAAGTACCGCCGTCGGGCCAGGTCGAACGCGGTGTCCGCCCGGCCGTACCTGCTCACGATCCTGTCGACGTCGTGGTTGGACAGCACCCAGGTGGCCGGCGCACCGGCCGGCGCGTTCAGGGCGAGCGTCTCGTCGATCACCAGGCGCAGCTCACGGGCATCCCATGGGCAGCTCAGATACGGGAAGTTGAACATCGTGTGCAGCTCGCCGTGCCGCACGTACCGCGCAAGCCGCGTGGCGTCGGATAGCCAGATCTCCCCGATCAGCACCCGTCCACCCGCCTCGTCCGCGATGGCACGCCAGGACTGGTAGATCGAGTGCACGTCGTCCAGGTCGGTGTACGGGTGAGCGGCACCGGAAGGCCCCGAGGGGTCGAAGTCGGGCAGCGACGGATCCTTGGCGAGCAGCGCCGCCGAGTCGATCCTGATGCCATCGACCCCGCGGTCGAACCAGAACCGCAGCACGTCCTCGAACTCGAGGCGGACGGCGGGACAGTCCCAGTTGAAGTCGGGCTGCTCGGGCGCGAACAGGTGCAGGTACCACTCGGCAGGCGTGCCATCGGGCGAGGTAACACGGGTCCAGGCGGGACCGCCGAAGATGGACTGCCAGTTGTTGGGCGGCAGGTCCCCACCGGGTCCGCGGCCCGGCCTGAACCAGAACCTGTCCCGTTCGGCCGAGCCAGGCTCGGCGGCCAATGCGGCAACGAACCACGGGTGCGCGGAGGAGCAGTGGTTGGGCACCACATCGATGATGATCCGGAGACCGAGTGCGTGCGCCGAGGCGATCAGCGCGCCGGAGTCCGCCAGGCTGCCGAAGACCGGATCGACGCCGCGGTAGTCGGAGATGTCGTAGCCCGCGTCTGACATGGGCGACGGGTACCACGGGTTGAACCAGATCGCGTCGACGCCGAGTTCGGCCAGATAGGGCAGGTGGGCAAGGGCTCCCGCGAGATCGCCGATCCCATCGCCGTTCCCGTCCGCGAAGCTGCGCACGTAGAGCTGGTAGATCGCGGCGCCGCGCAACCAGGAGTCGGATGGCATGGATGAGACCGGCTTGTGCACAGTAAACCTGCTTTCGACGGTGCCTGTTTGACGTGCGGACGAACGCAAAGACGTAAAGACGTAAAGACGTAAAGACGCGAATACGCGCCAGACGTAAGGATCAGCCGCGGATGCCGCCCGCGGTAAGGCCGGCCATGATGTTGCGCTGGAAGATCAGGAAGAACACGATCGTCGGGATCGCGGCCATCGCCGACGCGGCGATGATCAGGTTCTGCGGCGTGCCCGCCTGGGCCTGCCAGATGCCGACGTTCAGTGTCTCCCTCGTGGGCGTGTACCCGTACTCGACAAGGAGCGGCCATAGGAAGTCCTTCCAGACCGTGACCAGGCCGAAGATCGAGACGACGGCGATGATCGGACGGGAGATCGGCAGCACGATCTTCACCAGGATTCTGGTGCTTGACGCCCCGTCGACCTTAGCCGCGTCGAGGTAGTCGGCGGGTATCGAGTCGAAGAACCGCTTGAGCAGGAAGATGTTGAACGCGTTGGCCACCGAGGGTAGCCAGATCGCCTCGGGCGTGCCGATCAAGTTCAGGTGCAGGATCGGCAGGCTCGCCATCGTCACGTACTGCGGCACGACGAGCACCGTGGCCGGGATCATCAGCGTCGCCAGCATCAGGAACAGCACCCCATTCCCGAATACCGGCCGCAGCTTCGACAGCGAGTACGCCGCCGCCACGTCGAAGAGCAGCTGGAACACCAGCGCGCCGAACGCATAGTACGCGGTGTTCCACAGCAGGCGTCCGACGTCGATCCTGTTGTACGCCTGCACGTAGGTGCCGGGATACAGGTGATGCGGGTACAGGGTGGGCGGGGTCGCGATCGCCTCCTGCGTCGACTTGAGCCCGTCGGTGAACAGGAAGTACATCGGCCCGATGAACACAAGCGTGAAGCCCACGATCACCAGGGCCAGCACGACCCGGTACACGATCCGGGTGCCTGGCCGGTTGAGCTGCACGTCGGATATGAGCGTACGCGTCGCGGCCATCGGCGGGCGCCGGTGCTGCAGCCGCGCGCGCCTGCTAACGGTGGCTAGTCGAACCATCGGAGAGCTCTTCCCTTCCTAAGTCTGCTAGCCGCGTTCGCGAGTAGCCCACAGGAGCCCGCCGGAGAAGACGGCGAGCACGAGCATGAGGACCACGCCCAGGGCCGAGGCGCTGTTGTAGTTGCTTGCGCCGCTCATCGCGAACGCGTACTGGTAGATGAGCATCACGACTGACAGGGTGTTGTTGCCCACGCCCCCGCCGCCGTTCGTGAGCACGAACGACTCGATGAACATCTGCATGGTCGCGACGACCTGCAGCATCAGCAGCAGCATGAGGATCAGTCTGGTCTGCGGGATCGTGACATGGCGTATCCGGCGGATCAGGCCCGCGCCCTCAATCTCGGCGGCCTCGTAGAGCTCGCCGGGTATGTTCTGCAGCGCCGCCAGGTAGATCAGCGTCGCGCCGCCCATGTTCATCCAGGTCGAGGCGATGACCACCGAGACCATCGCGGTGCTGACGAAGCCGCTGCCCGGCTGGAACACCCATTGCGACGTGGGCAGGTGCAGGATCCGCAGCAGATCGTCGAACAGGCCGTACTGCGGGTTGTAGAAGTAGGCGAAGAGCAGCAGCGCCGACGCTGGCGGCAGCATCACCGGCAGGTAAACGAGCACCCGCAGATATCCCTTGGCATGCCGCAGCTCGTTGAGCAGTAGGGCCACGAAGAACGGCACCACGAAGCCGATGACGAGCGCGAGCAGGGTGAATTCCAGCGTGTTGCGCCAGGCCTGCCAGAACGTCGGGTCATGAAATATGCGGACATAGTTGGTCCAGCCGGCCCAGGCGTACCCGCCCCCGTACACCGGCTTCTGGAAGCTCATGATGACTTCGCGGACGATCGGGTACCAGGAGAAGAAGCTGAAGCAGAGCACCGCGCCGATCAGGAACCCCCACGCCCCGACGTTGCGCCGCACCTTCGGTATCAGGTGAGCGCGGTACGCCGGCCGCGGGTTCCGGCGCTCGGCGCGCACCGCGGGCGCTGTGACGCGCACTGCCATTGATTCTCCTATTGCCCGATTACCCCCCACTGTTCGCCAGGATCGTGTTGACGTTGGTCGCCGCCGTCTTGAGCAGGGCCGGGATGTCGGCGTTGGCCTCGGTCAGCACCGCCAGCATGACCGGGTCGAGTGTCTTGTAGACGGCCTGGGCGTCCATCGGCTCACCGTCGCCCGCCTCGTTCGCCTTGACGAACGGCTCGTAGTAGGACGTGTTGATCGTGGCGTACTCGGTCCTGAGCTGGTTGATCTTGGTGCCGGTGGTGCCGCCGAACAGCTCGGGCTCGGGGAAGCCGACGGGGAAGCCGTCCGCCTTCTGCCGGGAGAAGTCGAACTGGCCGTCGCCGGGCGTCAGGTCCTCGAAGTCGATCCACTTGATGCCGGCCTCGATCTGCGCCGGGGTGTCGTGCTTGGCGAACACATAGTCGTTGCCGCCAGACAGCGACCCCGCCGGGGCGCCGGTCAGGCTGGGCAGCGGGCCCATGGCGATGTCGTTCAGGTTGCCCTTGTCCGACGGCACGATCACGTTGTAGATGTCGTCGGGCGCGGCGATGTACATGCCAAGCTTGCCCGCGGCGAACTGCTGCTGGAGGGTGCCCCAGGCGAGACCCTGGGTGGCGCTCATCGCGGAGTCGGTGAACCGCAGCGTGTGCAGGGCCTGCAGGATCGCGACGCCGTCGGAGGTGTCGAAGGCCGCCGTGGGCGTCCCCGTGGAGTCGTTGACCATCGTTCCGCCGAGCGCGTCGAGGTACGAGGAGAAGTGCCAGCCGCCGTTATTGCCTGCGCTGTAGTCACCCCAGCCGTTGATGCCGTGACCGAGCTTGGAGATGGCCTCGGCGTCCTGCTCGACCTCGGCCCAGGTCGTCGGCGGGTCGTTCGGGTTGAGACCCGCCTCAGAGAAGAGCTGCCTGTTGTAGATCAGGCCCTGGGTGTAGTTGGAGGTCGGCAGGCCGTAGACCGTCGTGCCCGCCGTCACCGCCTTCATCGAGCCGCTGACGATGTCCTTGAGGTTCGGCACGGTCTTGGAGTTCACGTACTGCGTGATGTCCGCCGCCTGGCCGGCCAGCAGGACCTGCGGCAGGTCGGTGAAGTAGGTGTAGAAGATGTCGGACTCGGTGCCGCCCCGCAGCATCGCGGTGAACGTGGCGGGCACCTCGCATGGGTAGTTGTAGACGCTGTTGACGGTGATGTTCGGATTGGCCTTCTCGAAGAGGGCGATGTCTTCCACCCACTCCTTGTGCTGCACAGGCTGCTGCGACGCGGGGGGCGCGCAGTCGATGCTGATCGTCACATTTCCGCCCGCGGTCCCGCCGCCGCTGCTGGCCGTGCTGCTTGAGCAGGCCGCGGCGGTGAGGGCGAGGCCGGCTACGGCGGCGACCACGACGACCGGACGGTAGGGCAGTCGGTAACGCTGTCTGCTCTTCATCGCTCCATCCCTTCCTTGGGTGTTAGGAGCAAGATACGTTTCCGGACATCTGGTTGCAATATCTTGATTTTCTATTGCAAAGACACATCTTTATAACGGTGATCCATCGCAAGTACTAGCCGTAATTATGCGAAAATGCCCGCAATAAATTGCGGAAAGATGCGGTATATTTGCGGCATGACGCGAACTCCTGTGCGGCGGCTCGCCGACGTGGCTAAGAAGGTCGGGGTAAGCGAGGCCACCGTGAGCCGGGTGCTCAACGGCAAGGCCGGCGTCTCCGACAGCACCAGGGAGGCGGTACTCACCGCCCTCGATGTGCTTGGATACGAACGCCCAAGCAAGCTGCGCGGGCAGCGTGCCCGGCTCGTCGGCCTCGTGCTGCCCGAGCTACAAAATCCCATCTTTCCCGCGATGGCCGAGGTCATCGGCGGGGCCCTCGCGCAGCGCGGCTTCACCCCGGTGCTCTGCACCCGTACCACGGGCGGGCTTTCCGAAGCGGACTACGTCGAGCTGCTGCTCGATCAGCACGCCTCAGGTGTGGTGTTCGGCGGCGGCCACTGCGCCGAGGCCGCCGCCACGCATGACCACTACCGGCTGCTGCACACCAGGGGCGTGCCGGTCGTGATCATCAACGCCGCGGTCGACAGCCTCGACTTCCCGTGCGTCGCCACCGATGACTTCGCCGCGGCGAGCCAGGCCTTCAACCATCTCGCCGCCCTCGGGCACGAACGCATCGGCTTGCTGCTCGGTCCGGAGGATCACATGCCATCGCGCCGCAAGCTGGCCGCGTTCAGCGACCACGTCAAGCGCTCGGGTAACACCGTCGCACCGGTGGAGCACGCGCTGTTCTCCCTGGAGGGCGGCCAGGCAGCCACCACCAGGATGCTGCGCCAGGGCGTGACCGGCGTCATCTGCGCCAGCGACGTCCTGGCGCTCGGCGCCATCAGGGCGGTACGCCGAGTCGGCCTGACGGTCCCCGGCGACGTCTCGGTGGTCGGCTACGACGACTCCGCCTGGCTGAACTGCACCGACCCGCCGCTCACCACGGTCAGGCAGCCCATCGAGTCGATGGGCAGGTCCGCCGTCGCCCTGCTGGTCGGCCAGATGGACGCCACGGACACGAACGCCGAGGAACTCCTCTTCGAGCCCGAACTAGTAGTCCGCGGCTCAACCGGCCCCGCCCCCGTCCGCCCCTAAGCGCCAGGCGGACTACCCGGCGGTGGCGGCCGCGGCGACCGACGCCGAGAGCGGGTGGCCGATCGACTCGCCGGTGACGGTGTCGAAGAAGTGCAGCGCGGTCGTGTCCACGGCGAGCTCGAGCGGCTGCCCGGGGCGGACGACGGACCGCGACGACACCCGCGCGGTCCATAGCGTCTTGCCGCCGGCCAGCGCGGTGACGGTCTCGTCCTCGTCGGAGTCCGCGGCGGTCGCGCTGGCGATCGAGGCGTGCTCCACCGGCGGCGCGTCGATGGGGAAGATCGCGTGGATCTCGGTGCCGAGCTCCTCGGTGACGCTGACCGTGACCGGGAACCGCGCCCATTCGGCGTCGCCGTAGGCGGCGTCCTCGAAGTGGGACGGGCGGACGCCGAGGATGACCTTTTGCCCGACGTAGCCGGACAGGCCCGGCTTCGCGTCAAGCTGTGCGGCGGAGACCGGCAGCCGCAGGCCCGCGAACCGCACGCAGAGGCCGTCGTCGCGCTCGAGGGTGGCCTCCACGAAGTTCATCGCGGGCGAGCCGATGAAGCCGGCCACGAACAGGTTCACCGGCGACTCGAACAGCCGCTGCGGCGTGTCCGCCTGCTGGATCTTGCCGTCCCGCATGACGCAGACCCGGTCCCCGAGCGTCATGGCCTCGACCTGGTCGTGGGTCACGTACACGGTGGTGATGCCGAGCCGCTCGTGCAGCTGGTTGAGCGCCGCCCGCATCGACACGCGCAGCTTGGCGTCGAGGTTGGACAGCGGCTCGTCCATCAGGAACGCCTGCGGCTCGCGGACGATCGCCCGGCCCATCGCGACTCGCTGCCGCTGGCCGCCGGAGAGCGCGGCTGGCTTGCGGGCCAGATACGGCTCGAGGCCGAGCATCTTCGCGGCGTCGCTGACCCGCCGCTTGATCTCGGCCTTGGGGGTCTTGCGCAGCTTGAGGCCGAACGCGAGGTTCTCTTCCACGGTCATGTGCGGGTAAAGCGCGTAGTTCTGGAAGACCATGGCGATGTCGCGGTCCTTGGGCGGCAGGTCGTTGACGACCCGCTCGCCGATGGAGATAGTGCCCCCGGTGATCTCCTCAAGCCCGGCGATGGACCGCAGCGCGGTCGACTTCCCGCATCCCGAGGGACCGACGAGCACCATGAACTCGCCCTCCCTCACCTCAAGGTTCAGGTCATCGAGCGCCTTGACGCCGCCCGCGTAAACCTTGTCCACGTGGTCGAGGACGATCTGTGCCATGCAAGCTCCCTAATTCGCTGTGTTCGAAGCCTAACCAATTTGTCTGATGTGGCAAGGCCTAGTTGGGGATGTTGTGTATCGATACAGGCGTCTCGAGCACCCGATCCGCGCCCACCGCCCGCACCGGTCCCGTCAGCCCGAACGACCCAGTCAACGGCAGGTTGTCCGACGCACCGCCGACTCCGACGCCGATCTCGCCTGGTTCCACGATCCGCGACCCCGCCAGGCCGGTGAACGAGGTCCTGTCGGCGTGCAACTGGAACGCGACGCGGCCGGTCTGGCCCGGCGACAGCGGCATCCGGGCGTACCCAGCGAGCCACCGGACGGGCCGCACGACCTGCGCGACTGGGTCGCTCAGGTACAGCTGCACCACCTCGGTCCCTGCCATCGTCCCAGTGTTACGTACGGTGCAGGAAATTTCTACAGTGCCATCGGTGGATATTTCGTTCGCCGAGAGCACGAGGTCGGAGTACTCGAACGTCGTGTACGAGAGCCCGTGGCCGAACGCGAACAGCGGCGTCGGGTCGACCGAGCTGCCGCCGTGCGGCTCCGCGTTCCGCGACCGAAGGTAGGTCGACGGCTGCGACCCCGCGGAGCCCGGCAGCTCCACGGGAAGCTTCCCGCTCGGCGCCACCCGGCCGGTCAGCACCCCGGCGATCGCGTGCCCGCCCTCCTCGCCGGGGAAGAACGCCTGCACCACGGCCGCGAGGCTGCCCGCCACGTCACCGATCGCGTAGGGCCGGCCGGTGATGAGCACCGCCACGACCGGCTTGCCGGTGTCGGCGAGCGCCCGCAGGAGTTCCTCCTGCACCCCAGGCAGCTTCAGGTCGGTCACGTCGCAGCCCTCGCCCGAGGTGCCCCGCCCGAACAGGCCCGCCTCGTCCCCCACAACGGCGACAATCAGTTCGGCGGAACGGACCGTTGCCACTGCCTCGGCGAAACCCGACTTGTCCGTGCCGCGGACGTCGCAGCCGCGCGCGTACACCACGTCGGGCAGCTCCTCGCGCAGCGCGTCGAGCAGGGTGGTGACCTGGACACCGGCGCCGTCGGTGCCGGTGCGCAGGTGCCGTGGCATGGTGTAGCAGCCGAAGAAGGCCAGCGGGTCGTCGGCGAGCGTGCCGACCACGGCGACTCTCGTCGGCCTCCCTTGTTTGCCAGCACCTTTGCCAGCACCTTTGCCAGCACCTTTGCCAGCACCTTTGCCAGCACCGGTAAGCGGCAGCGCACCGCCCTCGTTGGCGAGCAGCACGACGGACTCCTCGGCGAGGCGGCGGGCGAGCGCGCGCTGCGCGGGCGGGTCAAGGTCGATTTCCTGCTGCCCGGCCGGGACGACGTCGCCTGGGATGACGGTCCAGCCGGGGTCGAGCATGCCGAGCTCGGCCTTCTGCCTGAGCACCCGGGAGACGGCGCGGTCGATGATCGCCGCGTCGACGTCTCCCGCGATCGCGGCGGTCCGCAGCGGCTCGCCGTAGCAGCGCACGCTTGGCAGCTCGACGTCGACGCCCGCGGTAAGCGCGAGCACGGCCGCGCCCGCGGGCGAGGCGGTGATCGCGTGCTGCAGCTCGATGAAGGAGACGGCGTAGTAGTCGGAGACGACCAGGCCGTCGAAGCCAAGCGTGTCGCGCAGCAGCG
>Ga0302314_10003007_pt1 | contig 31210 bp, 25 predicted proteins | sample III_Palsa_N2_3_FD_200533 | JGI IMG/M metagenome (GOLD analysis project Ga0302314, IMG submission 200533) | Peat permafrost microbial communities from Stordalen Mire near Abisko, Sweden - III_Palsa_N2_3 | ecosystem: Environmental > Terrestrial > Soil > Palsa > Peat permafrost | place: Sweden... | reverse complement strand
CCTAATCCGGAGCAGCTGTATGGGCAGGGGGAGTTGGGCGATATCCTGCGCAAGACCATACAAGGGTTATCTCCCGGGTTCCGTAGCGTCTTCACTCTGCGCGATATCGAGAATATGTCGACCGAAGAAACGGCGGATGCGCTAGGATTGAGCGTTCCTGCAGTGAAATCGAGATTACTCCGGGCCCGTCTGCAGCTGCGCGAACGACTCAGCCGCTACTTCCGGCAGAAGAAAGAGAGTACAGCGTGAACTGCACAGAGTTTTTGAGCAAGATGACCGATTACTTCGATGGCGAGATCGCTCCTGATCTGTTGGTAGAGGTACGGGCTCATCTATGCGAGTGCAGCCACTGCGAGGTTGTCGTGAATACGACGCGGCAGACGATCGAGATCTATAAAGACAACGAGATCTACGAGTTCTCCGCGGAGCTTCGCGAACGCTTGCATACGGCGATTATGGCGAAGTGTATTGCTTCTTCGCGCTAGTCTGCTGCTGTTCCCCTTTGTACTTTGAGTCAGTCCAGTGGCTTTACGCCGAAAAAGGCACGCCGCGCTGACCTTCCAGATGTCTTCCAACGCTTGAGTATCTCGTAGACGATGACGCTCGCGTAGGTGACTGCAATCCATAAGTAGACCTCTTCGATCGGTAAAAAATCCCAGGCGGTGATGCGTATGCCGAGCATCTCTCGATCCTGAAAGTTCCACCAGCCGTAAGGGAGAGCGAGGGTGACCTCCCACAACAGGCTCGTAACCAACAGAATGAACAGCGTGAGGCTGAGCGCGCGCCAGTTGATGACGGGCCGCGCCGTTGGCAGAAGTGCGCTTGAGGGCAAAAGCGCGCAGCAGATGAGGAAGATGGGGTAGCCAGGGAATCGGTCGGACGGGCCTGGGGTGAGGTGCTGGTAGACGAAGCAGGCCGAGATCAGGACGATGGCGAGCAGGAACGATGCGGGGTGGAAGCGGAGAAGGCGGTCGAAGGTGATGCGCTCCTTGGCCAACGCGGGGACGCTATAGGCGGCAAGCCAATACTCGTCGAACCAGATGTAGAGCAGGAGGATGGTCATGAAGCCGAGGAGGTAGAAGGCGTACTCCTCGATGGGAACACCGCCGCCAAGAGCGGGAGCCTTGATGCCCAGCGTGGCGGCTGGGTTGGGAAAGACGAAGAAGAGGTGGGCGAAGAAGAAGTCGAGCGCTCCGCCGATGGGGAAGAGCAGGCCAACGCTCCAGGCAAAGGCGCGTCGGGAGAAGTGCAGGCGCTCCTGCGGGATGAACCAGAACAGGATCGCAAGCGAGGGGACGAGGAAGAAAAGCATGCTGACGGTGTAGCCGTAGGGGCTGGGATTTGGCGGGATCGTCGGGGTGAAGGCAGTGACGTGGACGGTGTGGAGGGTGAGGGCGGCGGGGACGATTACCATGGCCAGCATGGCGAGCGTGATGACGTAGTCGGAGGATTGCGGCTTGGGCATGGGCGCGCCTGTGAGGTCCGGAAGGTGGAGTCCATTATGCACCGGTGTCGGTTGCGCGGGGAGTTCGGTCAGGCGGGTGAGTTTGGGTTCTGTTGCTCGGGTGCGGGTGGGACGGGTTCAAGCGGAATCAGAAAGCTGTAGACGTGGCGCTCGAAGCCGAGGGCGTCGTAGAAGGCGTGAGCTTCGGTGCGGCGGAGGTTGCTCGAGAGGGTGAGCTTGTAGCAGCCAACGGCGCGAGCCTGCGTCATCGCGTGATTCATCAGGGTGCGGCCGATTCCCTGCCCTTGCCGGCGGTATGCTCTTGGGTATGAGCGAAGAGCTATGGGTTACGGTGGACGAGTATTTTAGAGAAAAGTTGATTGCGCCGGATGCGGTTCTGGATGCAGCGCGTGAGGCGAACAAGGCGGGCGGCCTGCCTGAGATCGACGTGTCGGCGACGCAGGGGAAAATGCTGCACCTGATGGCTCGGATGTGCGGGGCGAGGCGGATTTTGGAGCTCGGGACTTTGGGTGGATACAGCACGATCTGGCTCGCCCGGGCGCTGCCGGAGGGTGGGCGGCTGGTAACGCTGGAGTTTGAGCCGAAGCATGCGGCGGTGGCACGGGAGAACATTGCACGGGCGGGGTTTGCCGAGATTGTGGAGGTGCGGGTCGGGGCGGCGGCGGAGTCTCTGGCAGCGATGATTGCAGCGGGAGAAGCGGCGTTCGACCTGATCTTCATCGATGCGGATAAGGACAACTATGCGGTGTACCTGGAGGGGGCTCTGAAGCTGTCGCGACTTGGAACGGTGATCGTCGCGGATAATGTGGTGCGGGATGGGGCGGTGATCGACCCGGAGGATGAGGACCCGCGAGTGGTTGGGGTGCGGTCCTTCTTCGACCGGATGGCTGCTGAGGCGAGGCTGGATGCGACGGCAATCCAGACGGTGGGAAGCAAGGGGTACGACGGGTTTGCGCTGGCGCTGGTGCGCTAGCGGGCGTCAATCAAAAAGAGAACACTCACTACGAAGTGGTCGCCCCGCGCATAGCGGGCCCGTCCGGCAGGACTGGTGGCGGCAATGATTTACCGGGTCATTTGTGGCGATGCTTGTCCTGCTGGACGGGCCTCCTACGCGGAGGGCGGTCCCTTCGGGACAGGTATACCTTTTTCTATCGCCAAGTAATTGGTGCGGCGCGACGACGCAGTTCGGCGAGCGGGTAGAAGGTTCCGCGCCAGATCACGCCACCCTGGCAGAGAGTGATCGCAGCAGAACGGAGCAGCGCGTAGACGAAGAGGAGCGCGCCGAAGGGCATCAATAGGGCGTTCCAGGTGGGGATGCCGGACTGGCGGCTGAGGGCGCGGTACTCGAGCGCGATGGCGGCGATGGTGATGAGCGCGGGCAGGCGGAGAGGTTCGAAGGCCACGCCAGCGAAGGGGAGGATGCAGAAGCCGGTAATCGAGAGGCAGGCCCCGACCAGCAGGAACAAGTTGAAGTGAAGGCCTGCGAAGAGATTTTTGGTCATCACCTCGGTAATACCAAGGGCTCCGGAGGCCCAGTGGACGCGGACGAGATTTCGTCCGAAGGCAAAGCGCTGGGCGAGACCGGCTCGCTTGATGCGGCGGCCGAGACCGAGGTCTTCGACGATCTCCATGCGGAGGGCTTCGAAGGCGCCGATCTGGAGATAGGCCGAGCGCTTGAGGAGGTTGAAGGCACCGACACCGAAGGCGTCGCGGAGGGAGCGGGGGTCGGGGACGCGCCAGAGGCGGACGGCGAAGAGACCGAGGAGCTGGAAGAGGCCGAGGACGGCGGCTTCGTCCCAGCGGCGGATGATGAGGGTGGGGGCGAGGACGAAGTGGTCGGCGTGGGTGGCCAGGGTCTGGGCAATGGCGCGGCTGAGCGCGTCGGGGGCGAAGAGGACGTCGGCGTCGGTGAAGAGGAGGTAGTCGGTGGGGGATTGAGCGGCGGCTTCGGCCATGGCGTGGGTCTTGCCGAGCCAGTCGGGCGGGAGTTCGGTGATGGTGAGGACGCGCAAGCGGTCTGGGTGCGCGGCGGCCAACGCGGTGAGGAGGGGGCCGGTCTGGTCGGTGGAGCGGTCGTCGACGGCGAGGATCTGGAGGTTGGGGTAGTCCTGGGCAAGGAGGGACTCGACGCAGGCAGAGACGTGGGCCTGCTCGTTGCGGGCGGGGACGATGACGGTGAGAGAGGGGGTCTCTCGGCGAAGAATCTGCGGGAGGAGCAGGAGATCGGGGACGCGCGGGAGATTGCGGACGACCTCGGCGGACTTGAAGGCCCAGAGCGCGGCGACGAGCCAGGCGGCGATCTCTGTGGACTGGGCGAAGATCGGAGTGAGGGTCATGCCTGTTCTAGAACTGGAGGCTGCTCGGCAGGGTTCAAGGTTTTGGCTCCGAGAAAAAGCAGGACTGCAGCGATGGCGAGGGTGATGAGGGTGAGGCCGAGACCGGTGGATAGGGTGGCGTGGTCGCTGACGAGACCGATGAGACGGGGGCTGGGGGCGTCACCGAGGGCGTGGATGAGGAAGAGCTCGATGGCGATGGCGGTGGAGCGGATGGCCGCGGAGACGGAGTTGACGATGGCGGCGTTGAGCGGGCCGTTGCCGAGGAAGACAAAGAAGAGGGCGAGCGCGAGGCCGGGGACGATGCAGGATTTGGGGCCGAAGAAGCAGGCTACGGCGGGGGGTATGGTCAGGAGGGCGGACCAGGCGGAGACGAGGTAGAGGGCGCGGGGGTTGGAGCGAAGCCAGCGCTGGGCGAGCCAGCCGCCGATGGCGGTGCCACCCAGTCCGCCGAGGACGGTGATGGCGCCGACGGTGAGACCGGCGGCGGCGGGGGTGTATCCGGCGACGCGCTGGAGGAAGCTGGGCACCCAGGCGGAGATGCCACCCAGGGCGAAGACGGTCATGGCCATGCCGAGGGTGGCGTAGAGGTAGGGTGGGTTGCGGGCGAGGCTGAGGACGCGGTCTGCCTGGGGTTTGGGCTGACCCTTCTGGCGTTTGGGCCGGGAGTCAGCTGCGCCGCGTTTGGGCTCGTGGATGAGGACGGCGATCAGGAGGGCGACCAGGATGCCGGGAGCGGCGGAGGCGTAGAAGGGGAAGCGCCAGCCGTAGTGGCCTCCGAGGGCTCCTCCAAGGGCGAAGCCTGCGGCGGCGCCGACGGGGATGGCGGTGTAGAAGATGGTCAGGACGCGGTTGCGCTGGTCTTCGGGATAGAAGTCGGCGAGGAGCGCGGGGGCGTAGACGCTGAAGCTGGCCTCGCCGATTCCGAGGGCGGCGTGGCGCAGGGCGAGGGAGAAGTAGGTGTGGGTGAAGGCGGTGAAGAGGTTGACGGCGCTCCAGAAGAGGGCGGCGAGGACGATGAGCGGCTTGCGGGGGAAGTGGTCGCCAAGCCAGCCGGTGAGCGGGGCGGCGCACATGTAGGTGATGAAGAACCAGAAGGTGAGGGCTCCGATGCGCTCGTCGGAGAGGCTGAAGTCGCGCTTGACCAACTCCTGGACCCCGGCGAAGAGGTAGCGGTCGATGAAGTTGACGAAGTTGAGGGCGGTGAGGAGGACGAGAGCGGTGGTGGCTCCGGCAATCTGGGTGACGGGAAGCTTGCTCGGGGCGTGGCCGACTTCGGGCATGTGGTTGAGGATAGCAGCTTCCCTCCCCCTCCCCCTATATTGCGCAAAGTCTTCGAACGATGGGGGTTAGGTGGGGACTTCTGTTTTCGAGGGGCCTGACAGGAAGAAAAGTGGACGTGCCGCGAGTGCGATTTGTCAAACAGCCCAAAACAAAAAGCGCCCTGCGCGGGCGGCGACCACTTCGTGGTGTGTGATCGCTTCGCTTGGTGCTCCCGTTGGTCGCAACAGAAGATTGTGCCGACCAACGGGAGGACCACACGAAGTCCAATACGCGTCACGAAGTGACCGCCGCCCGCGTAGGGCGCTTTTCCGTTTTGCTTATTTTTCGATGCGGGGGTGGGTCGCTTCGACGATGGTGGAGATGCCGCCACGCGGGCGGAAGTCGCCAACAACCTTGGCCCAGACCGGATCGCAGGCCTTCACGACGTCGTCGAGAACCTGGTTGACGATGTTTTCCTGAAAGATGCCCAGGTTGCGATAGACGAAGAGATACTCCTTGAGCGACTTCAGCTCCAGGCAGCGCTCGCGGGGCATGTAGCGGATGGTGAGACGGCCAAAGTCGGGCAGGCTCGTCTTGGGACAGATGGAGGTGAACTCGGGGTCGTCGACGAGGATCTCGTAGGCGCGGAACTGGTTCTGCCAGGTGTCAATAGAGGGGAATTTGGTGTCGAGACCGGCCTTTGCGTGGTCATCGGTATAGCCGGTTCTTTGCGTGATTGCCATCTCTCCATTTTATCGGATATGGGCAGATCGCGAGGCGCAGCGCCGCTGACGGCGTGGGAGGGGCAGAATAGAGGCAGCGCGAGCGTCGAAATGGAACCTCGACAGGCGGCACTAAGAGGAATGGCACGCAGAGGAATGGCACGCGGCATCGAGAAGAATCAAGAATCGCCCGAGGCGTTAGGAGACGAATCGTTTGTTTTCGAGTGAAAGCGTTCAACAGGTCCAGACTGTGCTGCTTCTGCTGCTGCTCTTTGTCGCGGGATTCGCGATTGTGGCGCAGTGGCTGAAGGTTGCGTATCCGATTGTCCTGATCGTGGCGGGGCTGCTGGTGAGCCTGCTGCCGCATGCGCCGAGGATTCCGCTCGACCCGGAGCTGGTGTTTCTGGTGCTGCTGCCGCCGCTGCTGTATGCGTCGGCGAGTGCGGCTTCGTGGCGGGAACTGCGGCACAACGGGCTGAACATCGGAATGCTGGCGTTTGGGCTGGTGGCGTTTACGGTGTGGGGCGTGGCGGAGTTCTGCGACCGGTTTATCGTGGCGCTGGATTGGAAGGCGGGGTTTGTTCTGGGTGCGGTGGTGGCGGCGACGGATGCGATTGCGGCGACCTCGATTGCGCGGTCGATCGGGCTGCCGAGGCGGATCGTCGACATTCTTGAAGGCGAGAGCTTATTGAACGATGCGACGGCGTTGCTGGCGCTGGAGTTTGGGCTCCGGCTGTTGAACCGGGGCGATACGCCGGGGGTGGGTGAGGCGGTGCTGCGGCTGCTGTGGCTGACGGGCGCGGGGGCGGTGATTGGGCTGGCGGTGGGGTGGGTGTTTGCCAAGGGGCATGCGCTGATCGAGGACGGGCCGGTGGAGATTGTGCTGTCGCTGGTGGTGCCGTATGCGGCGTACCTGGCGGGTGAGGGGGCGAACGCTTCGGGGGTGATCGCGGTGGTGGCGTGCGGGCTGTATATGGGGCGGAAGAGCGCGACCATCTACTCGGCGCGGGTGCGGATGCAGGTGCGCGGGGTGTGGGAGGCGATGGAGTTCATCCTGAACGGGCTGGTGTTTGTGCTGATCGGACTGCAACTGCCGCTGGTGCTGGCGCTGGTGCGTGGGACGTATGGGTGGGCGACGCTGATCCGGTATGGGTTGATCTTTAGTGCGGTGCTGATCGTGCTGCGGCTGGTGTGGACGTTCCCGGCGGCTTGGTTTTCGCATCTTGTGCGGAAGAAGCTGTTGCGGCGGGGGGAGACGAGAGGGATGCCGTGGCGGCCGGTATTTGTGGTGGGATGGACGGGGATGCGCGGGGTGATCGCGCTGGCGGCTTCGATCTCACTGCCGCAGACGATTGCGGGAGGCAAGCCGTTTGCGGTGCGGAGCCTGATTATCTTTCTGGCGTTCTCGGTGATCCTGGTGACGCTGGTGCTGCAGGGGCTGACGCTGCCGCCGCTGATTCGATGGCTGGGGCTGGCGAAGGTGAAGGGGATCGATGAGGAGGAACGCGAGGCGCGGCGGATTGTGCTACGGAGCGCGATCGAATACCTGGAGGGCGACCGGCAGGCGGGTGATGAGGAGATGGAGCATGTGTACGACGACCTGCTGCACCGGTATCGGCATCGGCTGGCGGCGGTGGGAGGTGGGGTGGACGATGAGCACTTTCGGGCGCTCGACCGGTCGACGTATGCGCGGCTAAGGGCAGTGGCGACGGGAGCGATCCAGGCGGAGCGGAGGACGCTGATTGGGCTGCGGGATAAGGAACGGATTGGGGATGAGGCGCTCAGGACGCTGGAGCATGAGCTGGATCTGCAGGAGTCGCGGTATCAGCTTGGGCCGGAATGAAAAGCGCCCTACGCGAGCGGCGACCACTTCGTGGTGTGTGATCCGCTTCGCGATGGCGGCAAGAAAATCTGTGCCGCCCATCGGTCGGACCACGCAAAGCGATCACATGTCACGAAGTGACCGCCGTCCGCGAAGGACGCTTTTGCCTTAGTTGCTGTTGGCGGGACGCCGGCTTAGAGTCGGGCGGTCATCGTCGGTCGAGTTCGGGCTGTTGGGATCGTTGTTGGTGCCGCCAACGCGACGGAGCGTGGGCTTGTTGCCGCCCTTGCCGTCGTTGATCTTGCGCTTGTTCTCGAGGCGGGCGAGGCGGGCCTTGATGTCGTCGAACTCCGAGGTGGTGACGACGTAGTCAGGCTTCGCGGGCATGATCGTGGCGATCTCGTCTTCGGAGCGGTTGATGCGGTCGGGGGTCTGAGGGTGGTCGGCGAAGACCTTGGCGATGGCGCCGGGGTGATGCTTCTCGAGGGCGTCGATCTTTTCGAAGAACTGGATGAAGGCCTGGGGGTCGTAGCCGGCGCGGTACATGTACTGGAGGCCGAGCCAGTCGGCCTCGCTCTCGAACTGGCGGGAGAACTGGAGGAAGGTGACGGGGATGGCGAGCTGCGTGGCCTCGTAGATGCCGTAGCCGGTCCAGGAACCCTCGGTCATGATCATGAGCGGGATGGAGCCGATCTGCATGTAGTTGAGGCGGGTGGCTTCGCGGGCGGCGTGGTGGGCGCAGACGTGGGCGGTCTCGTGGGCCATGACGCCGGCGAGTTCAGCCTCTTCGTCGGCGGCGAGGATGAGGCCGGAGTTGACGTAGAAGAAGCCGCCGGGGAGAGCCATGGCGTTGATCTCGTCGGTGTCGATGACCTTGATGGTGAAGGGGACCTTGCAGTCGGAGTTCTTGACGATGTTCTGGCCGATGCGGTTGACGTACTCGTTGATGACGGGGTCGGTGACCAGGTGGGCGGACTTCTCGATCTCCATCGAATACTGCTTGCCGTTCGAGATCTCCCAGTTGGTGGAGTACCAGTTGCCCATGCCGCGACCGCCGATGTTACGGGTGCCGACGGCGTTGACGTCATCCTCGCTGCCCGCCTTGATGTGGGGGTCAAGGTTCTCGCCGGGGGATGGGAGGGAGTCGTTTTTGGCAGTGGCGGCGGCCTTGGGGTCGGCGGGGGTCTTCGCGTCGGTCGATGGCTTTGCGTCAGCCGGAGTCTTGGCGTCGGGTGTGGCATCCGGCTTCGCGGCTGGCGGGGCGGAGATGGTGGTGGTGCTCGCCGGGGTCGTGGTCGGGGCTGGTGCGGATTGAGTGGGCGGAGGGCCGGGCGTCGGGGTCGGAGTGGCTTGCGCGAGCAGAGCGCCTGAGGAGAGAGTGAGAAGGGTGGCGAGACCGAGGTGGGCGGCTGGGCGCATGGTGGTTCGCATGGTGGTTCTCCTAGGGACTGGGCGGGATCCGATGCTTGCGCTTCGCGACCGACTCAGACCTCGCGAGGACGCACCTTCACACTGCTTAGACGGTATTATGCGCCTTTTGGTGAGCGTCCGCAGGGAGAATCTCAAGGGCTTGCGACCACATGAAGTTCAGGTCGCGTCGCAGAGTCTAGGTCGCCGTCACATTGACGCTGGCTACCTGGTCGGCGGCGAGGGTCTGCCCGAGAGAGCGGAGGTATGCAGAGGTATTCGAGAGCTGCAGGTCGTACTTCGCCTCGTCGCGGGCGGCCTGGCTGGTGGAGAGGTTACGCGTGTCGTGATTGTCGTGAACCAGCTCGGTGGAGGAGGTGATGGGCAGCGGTGAGGGGACGGGTGCGGCTGTGCCGGAGGGCTGCGAAGCGGCCGAGGTGGCGGTCGGGGACGACATGATGGAGGACGCGGCTGAGGTCGTCGAGGAGGAATTCTCGCTGCCATCTCCCCAGATCTGCATGAGGTCGGAGAATTCGAGGTTGGTGAGGGAGTTGCTGAGGGCGGCCGTGCTGGGGATGGTGCTGGCGGCCGAGGTGTTGGTGACGGGGGCAGACAACGCGGATGTGTTCATGGTCTCTCCTCTGCGGTGAGAGGAGCAATCCGACAGCCGAGTTGGCGGCAGGTTTGGGCCGGATTCGTTGGGTAATCCTAATCTGCAAGACGGAATCTGCAAGACGGAGCAGTGCTCTACCAGGTGCTGTAGGCGGTGCCTTCGGTGGAGGTGTCCTGCGCGCCGCTGTGGACGTCATCGATGCCGCCTGAGTCGGTCTGGTCGGCGGTGGACAACATGTCGGACTGGGCAGGAACCCAGGTGTCGGCGCGGTGGGTGATGGGGTCGATGGGCATCGACTTCAGATAGCCCGCCTGGACAAGGTCGTCGAGCGACTGCGGGGCCTTCTCCTTGTCGACTGTGTAGGAGTCGATGGCGGAGCGGAGGACGTGGAGATCCTGGCGGAGGACGGCCTCGCGGGCGTGACGAACCGACTGCAGATATGCGGGAACGGCGACCGCGGCGAGGATGCCGATGATGATCATGACGATCATCAGCTCGAGCAGGGTGAAGCCTTGCTCAGATGACCGCGAGACGCTGTCCTGCCGGACGGGCCCGCTGCGCGCGGGGCGGTCCCATCGTGACGGGTGTACCGCTTCGCGTGGTGCTGCCGTTGGTCGCAGACAGGATTCCGCGTTCAAGGAGATGCCCGCTGCGCGGCGGTTGGGGCGGGTTGGAGTGGCTACCATGTGTTGTACTTTGTCCCGTCGAGCGCGGTTCCGGTGCTCTTGGTGTGGACGTCGAAGACGTTCTGGCCGCCGAAGGAGTCAGAGTCGGCGTCGTCCTGATTGGAACGCAGGCCCCAGTCGGTGGAGTTGGTCATGGGGTCCATGGGGATGTGGCGGAGAAACTTGACCTTCTTGTCCTGCACTTCCACGCCGTCGACCAGGGTCTGGAGGTCGGGCGGATAGTTGAGCGAGTCGGTCTTGGTGACGATGCCCCCTTTGCGGGCGACGTCGTAGTAGTTGTCGATGGCGGTGCGCATCTCCCAGAGATCCTGACGGAGTTCTTTCTCCTTGACGCGCTTGACCTGGAAGCGGGCGACCGGGACAGCAGCGGCGGAGAGAATGCCGAGGATGGTAACGACGATGATGAGCTCGACAAGCGTAAGGCCGGACTCGAGATTGCGTGGCGGATTCGGGTGCTGCCCCGGGCACGGTTCAAGCCGTCCCCGGAGGCAGGTCCGAAGCTGGTTCAGCGCGATCACTTCACATGCACCGTGGCCTGCGAACCGACGGCCGGGAGGTTGGCCTGGGCGCTGTTTCGGGCTCCGACCTTGGCAAAGGTGAGGCTCGAGTCGCCGGGGGCGATGGCTTTGAAGGTGAGGGTGCAAAGGCCGCCCTGGCCGCTGATGCCCTTGGTGTTGGGCGGACGTGAGGTAGAGATGGTGACCAGGCCGGTCGACTCCTCGACGCGATGGACGAGGGAGACGGCCTGACCGTCGGTGCCAAGCAGCGGACCGGCGTCGACGTTGACCAACTGGAGGACGGCCGGGTTGTACTGAAGCTGCAGCGGCACGGCGTAGAGATCCTGCGCGTTAGCGACACCGACGTTTACCTGGAAGGTGCTGCCGACGGCTTGTTCCGAGGCAGGCGGCTGGATCGAGAGGCTTACGGGCAAGGTCGCAGCGGGAGGTACGGCGGCCTGGCCGGGAATCATTGCGGGAGCGACCGGTCCGGCAGATCCGGAGAACGGGCTGCCCTTGGGCAGTTGCGGGTGGACGGCTGCGGCTGCTGCGGCGGCGGCGGTGGTCGGCGGTCCGACGGGCGGGATCGCATCGGCAGGCTCGTTATCTGCTGCTGCGTTGATTGCGGGATCGTGGCGCAGCTCGATCGACTGGGCGGTGCCGGTGTCGATGGCGCGGGTGTTGAGCTTCGAGAGGACCGACTCTCGGACGACGTGGGGGATCAGGATGAAGACGATCTCGCTGTCGTTGGTGGTCTTGTCGCGAGAGCCGAAGACGTATTTCAGCAGGGGCAGTTCGCTGAGGCCGGGAGTGCCGCTGACGGTGAGCGCGTCGCTTTTGGTGATGAGGCCGGCGAGGATGCTGGGTTCACCGTCCTGGAGCTGGATGACCTGCTCGGCTTTATTCTGCGCGATGATGGGCTCGGTGACGCCGCTGATGGTGCTGGTTCCGGCCTCGGAGGAGACTTCGACGGAGAGCTTGAGCGAGACTTCGCGGTCGTAGTGGACGGTGGGGGTCACGTCGATGTTGACGCCGACGTCGAGGTAGGTGAACTGGGTCTGGACGCCGACGGTGGTGGTGGTCGAGACACCGGCGGAGTAGGAACCGGTGGCAACGGGGATCTTCTGACCGATCTTGAGCGTGGCGCGCTGGCCGTCGGAGGCGCGGATGCGCGGGTTCTGCAGGATGCGGGTGTCCGAGTCGGAGAGGAGGGCGTCGACCTCTGAGCTGCCGATGGTGATCGCGAAGTTGTTCGCGTTGAGATGGGCGAGCGAGTTGAGGGTGAAGTCGGAGGTGGTGCTGGTGCTGCTGGTCGTCGTGGTTGTGGTGGTGGTGCTGGCCTGGGCAGTGACGCCGAAGGACTGGGGAAGCTGGATGCCGAGTTTGCGCTCGAGGGTGCGGTTGACCTGGAGGACGGCGACGTCGATGACGACCTCGGGCTTGGCGCGGTCGAGGTCGTTCATGACCTTCTGGGCGAGCATGAGCTGATCGGGTGTGGCGCGCATGACGATCGCGTTCTGGCTGGGCACGAGAAAGATTTTGACGCTGGGGTCGAGCAGGTTGCGGATGGCGGTGAGCACTTCGGTCGCGTCGTTGGCGGTGCTCATGTTGGTGAGGTAGAAGGTCTGGACGGCGACTTCGGCGAGCTCTTCGCGCTTGGCGCGGGTGTTGGCGGCGACGAAGACGGTGTTGGGGGTGACTGGCTTATAGAAGGTGCCGGAGATGGTGCCGACGATGCGCAGGGCGTCCGACCAGCTGACGTTGGTGAGGTCGACCGGGATGCGCTTCGAGGTGTAGTCGGGATCGAAGAGGACGTTGAGACCGGCGGCCTTGCCGATGGCCTGATAGATGACCTTGGTGTCCTCGACCATGTGGATGGCGGGGATGGGGTCGTTCGAGACGGGCTTGAGCTGGATGATGCCGGAGACGGAGTTGAGCTCGCGAAGAGTCTCGGTCTGGTGCGCGGTCTGCTGGGTCGCGGGCGGGCGGGAGACGCCGTTGGCGGAGGACGCATCACGGATCTTGTCGATCTCCTGCTGGGCGGTCTGGTTCGACGGATCGATCTCGAGGGCGCGCTGGAACTCGTTGAGCGCACCGCCGATGTCGCCACCCTGGAGGAAGACGCGGCCACGGTCGACGTGGGCGGCTGCAGCCTTGAAGCGCATGTTCTCGTAATGGGCCTGGTAGCGGAGGTCCTTGGGCGCCTTGCGGCGAGCCTCGCGGAAGTCCTGGTAGGCGAGGTCGTAGTCTTCGCGAGCCTCGGCTGCGATGCCGCGCTTGTTCCAGGTGGAGGCCGACTGGGCGTGGGCGGTTGAGCCGCTGAAGCCGAGGCCGATTGCGAGCAGAGCCGCCGGGAGAGCTGCGGAGGGTGCTCCGAAGAGACGGGTGTCTACAAGCCGCGCAAGCCGGTGATTGGAGACGGAGCGACGCCGTGCAAAAAAGAACGGCATGTGGAGATCTTTGAAGAGTGTGTTCAACCGGCGACCCATGGGGCTAATAGCGTCCTTTGCTTTCGATTGGGCTGGGCGACTGCCGGAGCGCTTTCGTGAGGGCTCATCCAACGAGATACGGCTACGATCGGCGAAGACGGAGATAAGCCTTGAGCCCGGTTTGGGTGAGTATAGCATTCTGAGGTTTGCGCCGTGGAAGCGGGACGCACCCTGTAAGACGTTCAGGACGAAGGTTTGGGGGCGGAATGGCTGTGCATCTTTTGTGTCAATTTGGGAGGGCCGTCGCGAAGAGGCGAAGGGGCCGCTGCGCGAGGTCGCCGGGGGCGTGAGCGTCATGCGGTAAAGCTCTCAAAGTTCAAAGGCGTGTTAAAATCAGGGGTCCGACCAAAGACGACCTGATGCCGCGTTCTCTCTCCAACCCGACCGTTGCCGCCCAGCCCAAGCCTGTGGTGAAGGAGCGGGACCGCGACCCGATCGCGGCAGGACATCGTGATGCGGCGTTCAATCGCTCGGCGAGTCACAACTACTTTCTGACTGACCGGTTCGAGTGCGGTGTGGCGTTGCGCGGCACCGAGGTGAAGTCGATTCGCGAGGGCAAGGCCAATCTGAAGGACGCCTATGGGCTGCTGAAAGATGGGGAATGTTTTCTGCTGAACGCCCACATTGGTCCCTTCTCGCATGGCAATTCGATGAATCACGATTCTCTTCGCACCCGCAAACTTCTGCTGCATAAACAAGAGGTTCGGAAGCTCGAAGGTATGACGAAACAGAAAGGTTTTACGCTCATTCCGACGCGCCTTTATTTTCGCCACGGGCGGGTGAAGTGCGAGCTCGCACTGGCGAAAGGCAAGCAGGAGTGGGACAAGCGCGCGACCGAACGCAAGCGCGAAGGGGATAAGGAAGCCAAGGCCGCAGTAGCACGCAGCCAGCGGCGATAAGCGGTCTGAAGGCGATCGTTGCCTGTGCTCGTCCGTAGTTTTTCAACTTTGACAACATGGGCAATCAGGATTCTTAGGCGGCTAAGCGACGCCTGCCATTCCCCTTTTGTGGCAGGCCGATGGGCTTCTTCGATTTGCTTCCCGAGATTTCACAGGGCTGGGCAGCCGGGTCGCGATACGATACTCCCATGGACACCCAGCTCATCTTTCAGGATCCCTCCCGTTTTGCTACTCCCCTACTCGCGGTCTTCGGGGTGGATATCACCGTAGGTGAGACGGACGACCCGATGCCTGCGTTGCTGACCACCTCGGATGCGGTGACCAACGCCGCGGCGCTGGTTCTCGAGTCGGGCGAATTTAAGGCGGCGCAGGGCGAGATCGTGCTGATCCACGCACCGGCAGGGTTGAAAGCGGAACGGCTTTTGCTGGTTGGTCTGGGGAAGGCCAAAAGTCTCTCAGTAAACGGTATCCGCAAGGCTGCGGGCACCGCGCTACGGGCGGCCAAGCCGCTTGGGCTGCGTGACGTGACGGTGATCTTCCCCGACGACCATGCGCTGTCGGACGAGCACCTGGAGGATCTGCCGTGCGAGTTGACCTCGCGGGTGATCGTCGAAGGGCTGGAGCTCGCCGAGATGGATTGGGACACCTATAAGAGCGACCGGAAGGACCGGACGGTTCATACGGCGACGGTGCTGGTCAGCGACACCGGACGCGGCACGGAGAGCGTGGCGCGCGAGGAGATCGAGCGCGGGTTTGCGGAAGGCAAGATCGTTGCAGGAGGGCAGAACTTTACCCGATCACTGGTGAACGAGCCGGGGAATGTGCTGACCCCTACCGAGCTGGGTAAGCGCTCGGCGGAGATGTGCGAGAAGTTCGGGCTGAAATGCGAGGTCTACTCGACCGAGAAGCTGCACGAGCTAAAGATGGGTGCGTTCTGGGCGGTTTCACAGGGTTCGGCAGAGCCACCGGCGCTGATCGTGATGACCTACACCCCGGAGCAGGTGGGAGATGCGGACGCGCCCGTGCTGGGGCTGGTGGGTAAGGGTATTACGTTCGATACCGGCGGTATCTCGATCAAGCCAGCCGACGGGATGGAGAAGATGAAGTACGACATGGCCGGAGCAGGCGCCATGATCGGAGCGATGCAGGCGATCGCGCAGTTGAAGCCATCGGTAAAAGTGATCGGGGTTGTGTGCTCGGCGGAGAACATGCCGGACGGCAAGGCGTTCAAGCCGGGCGACGTGGTGACGGCGATGTCGGGTAAGACGATCGAGATCGTGAACACGGACGCCGAAGGCAGGCTGGTGCTTGCCGATGGGCTGCACTACGCGAAGACGCTGGGCTGTACGCACCTGATTAATGCGGCGACGCTGACCGGCGCATGCGCGGTTGCGCTGGGCAAGATCAACGCGGGGCTGTTCTCGAACGACGACGAGACCTGTGAGCGTTTCCAGGAGGCCCTCACCGTGAGCGGCGAGAAGTTCTGGCGGCTGCCCTGCACGTCGGACTATAAGGACGAGATCAAGAGCCAGATTGCCGACATGATGAACACCGGGGCGACACGTTACGGCGGAGCCACTTCAGCGGCGATGTTTCTGGCTGAATTCGCGGACGGAACACCGTGGATTCATCTCGATATCGCGGGCACGGCGTGGATCGACGAGCTAAGGCCGTGGATCGCCAAGGGACCATCAGGAATCGCAGTACGCTCGATCGTTGAGTGGGTGCAAAGCTACTCGGCGTAGAGGAACTGGATGCATATTTCGCGAGCTGCGCGCCTGTGTCGAGTGCCAGACGAAGCCTGCAGAGACAGCGGCGTTGCACTTCCCTCAAGCGCATCCTCTGCGTTACCGTGGAGAGAGGTTCGCTGCGCACGGAGGTCCCTGCAGGAACCTCTTGCAGGGACCAATGCGTTCCTCCATGGAGCCGAAAGACCGGCCCGATCGGCGGGCAGAGACTCCATGAAGAAGCGGCCCCTGTAGAGAACCTCGCACACTTCGCTGGAGTTACCAGATGTTCAAATCGGTTGGCCTGCCTCATGGGTTTTGTTTCCTGTGGAACCCGCAGCTCCTCTGGCTGCATGTTCTCTCCGACTCCACGATTGCGCTCGCCTATTTTCTGATTCCGCTGGCGCTGATCCGGATTGTTCGGCAACGGAAAGACATTCCGTTCAACGGCATTTTCTTTTGCTTCTCCACCTTCATCGTCGCGTGCGGCTTGACCCATGTGATGGAGGTGCTGACGCTATGGCAGCCGGTGTACTGGATCAGCGGCGGCCTGAAGGCGTTGACCGCCGTGGTCTCGATGGCGACGTTTATTCTGCTGATCCGGCTGACGCCCGCGATCCTCGCGATTCCGCATGAGCGGGATCTGGCCAGGGTGAATCAGGAACTGAACTCGGTGCTCGAAAGCACAACGATGTGCGTGCTCGCGATGGACTCGAACTGGAAGATCACCTATCTGAACAGCAACGCGCGGCGCCTGCTCGAGGTGGGCAACGAGATCAGCGGCACGACGCTGTGGGAGGCGTTTCCCGCGCAGCAGCAGGCGACGCGCGAGCGGCTGGAGCAGGTGATGGCGACACGCGAGCCGGCCGAGTACGAGGCCTTCTACGAGCCACTCGATCTCTCGACCAGCGTGCATGCGCATCCCTCCGAAAGCGGAGGGGTGACCGTGTTCTTCAACGATGTCAGCGAGCAGAAACGGCTGCAGCGCGAGTTAGACGTCGAGCGGGCGCTGCGCGAGCAGAGGATCGAAGCGCTGGCGCAGATGGCGGGCGGAATCGCGCACGAGATCAGCAATCCCCTGGGCATCATTCATGCGCGGGCAAACGACCTGGCGGAGGTCGCGCAGGAGAGCGAGAGCGTGCCTTCGGAGGTTGTGCTGGGCGCGTGCGGCAGCATGCTGAAGACCTCGCAGCGCGCGATGAGCATTCTGCGCGGGCTACGCACCTTTGCGCGTGAGGGCTCGCACGATCCTATGTTTCAGACGTCGATCACGGGACTGATTGAGCAGACGGTCGAACTGGTGAACCCACGCTACACGACCCATGGCGTTTCGATTGAGATCGTGCCTTCGGTACTGCCTTCGATCCAGTGTCGTGAGGTACAGATCGGGCAGATTCTGCTAAACATGTTAAACAACGCCTTCGACGCGGTCGATGGCGCAGGATCGACGGAGCGCTGGGTCAGGATCGTGGCTTCACAGGTGGGAGAGAGTGTGTCAATTGATGTGATCGACAGCGGCCCGGGTGTAGCTCCGGAACATCGGAAGCACCTGATGGAGCCGTTCTATACGACCAAGCCGCTGGGCGCGGGGATGGGGGTTGGGCTGAGTCTTTCGCGCGTGATTGCACGCGATCACGGCGGCACGCTGGAGCTGACCGATGTGGATGGCCACACGTGCTTTCGGCTAATGCTGCCGGTGCGTCAGCCGGAGAGCAAAGCCGAAGCACGGATGCAAGCGGAGGGAGTCGCCTGATGCAGAACTCGGAAGTCACGATTCTCGTGGTCGACGACGAGCCCGAACTGCTCGAGATCTTCGCGATCTGGATGCGGCGAGAGGGCTATCACGTTCTGACGGCGGCGAACGGGGCGGAGGCGTTGAAGATCCTGACCTCCACCAATGTCGATGCGCTGATCTCGGATATCCGGATGCCGGTGATGGATGGATTGACGCTGGTGCGGCGTATCTACGACCTGAAGCTGAAGCTGCCGAGCATCATCTTCGTCTCAGGCTTTGGGGACGTGAACCCAAGGGTTGCGCATGCGCTGGGTGTCGAAGCGATGCTGCCGAAGCCGCTGGGGCGGAAGCATCTGCTGGAAGTGCTTCAGGCCAGTTTGAAGGCGCGCGAATCGCTGTGGCTTGAGCCAGCGGCGGAGTCTGCGAACGAGACGCTTGCGGTGGAGTTTCGCAGCCTGGCGGAGAGCGATCGGCTGTGCGAGTTTATGGTGGGACGCGGCGGAGTCTGCTTCCGCTCAAGCCGCATGTATCCGGAAGATACGCTGGTGGGGCTGTCACTTTCGTTTGCCGAGGATGGTCTGCAGCTCGATGGCCAGGGCCGCGTGCGCTGGTGTGCGGTAAAGGACGAACGCATCGGGGTGGAGTTCGTCTACCTGACACCGGAGTGCCGGGAGTGGGTGCTGGCGAAGATGGCGGAGAACGAGATCTACAGCTTCATTCCAAGCTGCGGGCTGGGCTGACCGTTTTGCGTGCTGAATGACAATGGCTTTCGTGCTCCGCGAGCACGAAGGCCATTGCTTTTAGGAAGTCTACATCACGGGTGGAGCTTCGATCCCGAGATAGCCGAGGGCACGCTGCATCTCGCGACGCGCGACGGCTGCGGTTGCGAGCAGGAGTGCGCGGCGGGTGGGATCGGTCTCGTTCAGAACGTGATGGCGGTGGTAGAAGTTGTTGAACTGCTGGGCGAGCTGGAAGGCGTAGCGTGAGAGATACGCGGGCTCTGCTGTGGCGATGCACTGCTCGAGCAGGAGGGTGAGCTTCGAGCAGGCCAGCCATGTCTCCCAGAGGACGCTGCCCTGCTCGGTGTCGAGGGCGGTGAGGTCGAGCGACGCGATGGCGGCGAGTGCGGAGGCTTCGTCGGTGTCGGCCTTGCGTAGGATGTTCGCGGCGCGGACGATCGCGTACTGGATGTAGGGACCAGTCTCGCCTTCGAAGCTGAGGGCATCCTTGAAGTCGAAGGCGATGACCGTGTTGCGGGTGAAGCGGAGCATGAAGTAACGGAGCGCACCGACGGCGATCTGGGTGGCGATGGAGACGCGCTCTTCGTGCGGGAGCTCGACGTGGCGCGCGTCGACTTCGGCCTGGGCAGCGGCGATGAGCTGGTCGAGGAGATCGTCAGCCTTGACGCCGAAGCCCTTGCGGCCGCTGACCTCGAGGTAGGCTTTGGTACGGTCTTCCTCGCTGACCGTATAGCCGAGATCGATGGCGCAGCGTGGGGTGAGCGCGACCATCTCGTAGCTGAAGTGGGTGTAGCGATCGGCGGCGTCGGTGAAGCCCATGCCGCGCAGAGCGGCGATAACGTTGTTCTGCGGGTCGTTCTGGCGCGAGTCGATGACGTTGTAGATCGCGTCGGCCTTGCCGAAGGTTGGCGCGTTAGGCGCGCTCGGGCCTGAGGTCGAGATCCAGCAGGTGTGGCTTGGATACTGATGGAAAGGTTGGTAGCCGAAGTCCTTGCCTGGAAGCAGGCCGAACTTCCAGAGGTGGTAGGCAATGTCTTTGCCCACGTAGGTGACTGTGCCGTTCGAACGGACGATGACTTTGGCCTCTTCGTCCGGACCTGCGGTCTCGCCTTCGGGCGTTTCGGCGGCTTCCGTTCCCGCACGCTTCATGACGAGACAGCCCTTGTTCTTGCCTGCGGTCTCGAGGTAGAGAACGCCTTTGGCGAGCATGAGCTCGCGGGCTGCGTCCCAGAAGTGGAGAGAGAGGATCTCGCTCTCGCGCGGGAGGAAGTCGTACTCGATGCCGAGGCGCTGCATGGTCTCGAGATGGCGGCGCAGGACGGAGGTCGAGATGAGGTCGGCGATCTCGGCGGTGTCGTTGTTCCCTGCTTCGAGGGCGTGAAGCGTCTCGAGGCGGATCTGCTTGCGGGCGGCGAGCTGGTCGGGATCTGCGGTGTACCACTGCGAGACGCGGGCGTAGAGATCCCAGCAGTAGTAGTCGATGCGGATGTTCGACTCGATCAGCTCGGTGAGGAGCTCGCGGACTGCGGTGAGATCCTTGCCTTCGAGGTGGGCTAAGCCGACGACGACATCGGCGACTTGCACGCCGGTGTTGTCGATGTAGTTCTGGACGCCGACTTCGTAGCCAGTCTTGTAGCTGTCGGGACGCAGGAGGCGCTGGAAGGTGTCGCCGAGGATGGCGTTGCGCAAGTGGCCGATGTGCGCGGCTTTGTTGGGGTTGATGCTGGTGTGCTCGACGAGGCGGAAGCCTGGACCGCCGACGTTGGCGTGCTCGTCGGCTGCGATGCGGCGGACTGCGGCGGCGCGATCGAGCTTGATGTTGAGGTAGCCTGCTCCGGCGACTTCGACGCTCGCGACACCTTCGAGCGGCTTCGCGTTGAGTTCAGCGGCAAGCTCGGTCGCGATGACGCGCGGGGCTTTGCGGAGGCGCTTGGCGAGCTCGAAGGCTACGGGAAGCGCGAGTTCGCCGAGGGCGATGTTCGGCGGCTGCTCGACGGCGAGCTGGGCGAGGGTGACCTCGTACTTGTCAAGAAGGATGGCCTGAATGCGGGCCAGAAGCTGCTGCTGCACTGTGCGATACATACGTACGACTCACCGCGAAAGGAAAATAGATTCAAGGTCAAGTCTACGTGATTTGAAAGGCAAGAGCGCCCTGCGCGGGCGGCGGTCACTTCGTGACATGTGATCCGCTTCGCGTCGCTCCTCCCGTTGGTCGGCACGGGATTCTGTGGCGAGTATCGCGAGCACCACGCGAAGTGGTCGCCGTCCGCGCAGGGCGACTTTGCTTTACGGCAGTTCGGCTGGCAGGGTTTCGATCTCCTGCAGCAACGGCGTTGTGTTGTGGATGCGGGCGCGGTGGATGAGGAAGATGATTCCGCCTGCGCCTGTGATGGCGATGAGGAGCCACGCGTGGAGGGCGAGGCCGAAGAGGGCGGCCTGGGACTCGGCTGCGCCGTGGCTGACCAGGGCGGTCTTCACGGCCCACTCGAACGTGCCGATCGCGCCGGGTGAGCTGGGGATGAGGTAGGAGAGGTTCGCGACGGAGACGGCCTGCCAGGGGCCGATGAGGTCCGTGGTGAGGCCCGTGAGGCGAGCGCCGGAGAGGAAGATCATGCCCTCGCAGGCCCAGATGACGAAGGACTGGAGGAGCAGGAGCAGCGAGCCGGGAATGCCGATGTCGATCAGGCAGTCGAGGGCGAGGGTGATCCAATGCTCGATCTTGGCGACTTTGGGATTGTGGCCGTAGCGGGAGAAGGCGCGGTCGAAGGCGGTCTTGAGCGGGCGGGCGCCGAGGATGAGCGTCAGCAGGCCGATGGTCGAGATGGAGAGGAGGGTCTCGGCGAGGGTCTTCGAGTGGGCGCTGGCGTGCGAGCCCATGGTGAGGACGAAGAGGAGGACCAGGACGAAGATGTCGAGGAGCTTCTCGAGGATGACCGTCGAGAGGATGACCGAGGGAGCCGCGCCGAGATCGGGCGCGTAGGTGAAGACGCGCATGATGTCGCCGATGCGGAGCGGGAGGATGTTGTTGGCGGCGAGCGAGGTCATCAGCACGCGGGCGCAAACGGCGAAGTTCGCGCCGGTTGAGCGCATCATGCGGGTCCAGCGGACGCAGCGCAGGGTGTAGCTGGCGAGGGTGAAGGCGAGGACGCCGAGGATCCAGATGGGCGCGACCAGATGGACGGAGCGGATCTGCTCGAGCGAGATGCCTTTGAAGGTGTACCAGAGAAAAAAGGCGCTGATGAGCAGGCCGGGGAGGGTCTTGAGGGCGTTGCGGCCCTTGCTCGGTTTGGTCTGGGTCATGTCGGCTGGCCTGTCGGAGTGGGAGGCACGGTGGGCGTTGTTAGTCCATCGATTTGAAGGTCCATGCGTATCTCCGATTGTACTTGGTCTCCGGGGGGGGGGCTTCCTCTTGCCGAAGTGTCCTGAATGCAGGGACTTGCGCGGATCGATCCGCTAAAATCGCCCATCCAAAGGAATTACGCCCTGCGCGGGCGGCGGTCCCATCGTGACATGTGATCGCTTCGCGTGGTCCTCCCGTTGGTCGGCACAGACTTCTCTTTGCGACCAACGGGAGCACTACGCGAAGCCCAACACACGTCACGATGGGACCGCCGCCCGCGCAGGGCGCTTTATGCGGTGCCTTCGCGGGCTCCCTTCCAGAGATCGATGCCAGTGTCCTGCGCGTGGGTGTTGATGGCGTGAAGCTCGGCTTCGGTGAAGGTGAGGTTGTTGAGCGCGTCGAGAGAATCGTTGAGCTGCTCCACGTTGCGCGCGCCGATGAGAGCGGAAGTGACGCGAGAGTCGCGCAGAACCCAGGCGATGGCCATCTGGGCGAGGGTCTGGTTGCGGCTGGCAGCGATCTCGTTGAGCGCACGGACGCGCTTGAGGTTCTCGTCGCTAAGGAATTCTTTTTGTAGCGAGGAACCCTGCGCGGTGGCGCGGGAGTTTTCCGGGACGCCTTTGAGGTACTTACTGGTGAGCAGGCCCTGCGCGAGGGGCGAGAAGGCGATGCAGCCAGCGCCTATCTCGGCGAGGGTGTCGAGCAGGCCGTGCTCGATCCAGCGATTGAGCATGGAGTAGCTGGGCTGGTGGATGAAGAGTTTGACGCCTTCGCTTTTGAGGATCGCGGCGGCTTCGCGGGTGCTCTCCGGGCTGTAGGAGGAGATGCCGACGTAGAGAGCTTTGCCATGGCGGACGGCGTGGGCGAGCGCGCCCATGGTCTCCTCGAGCGGCGTGTCGGGCGAGGGGCGGTGGGAGTAGAAGATGTCGACGTAGTCGAGGCCCATGCGGGTAAGGCTATCGTCGAGCGAGGCGAGGAGGTACTTGCGCGAGCCGCCGATGCCGTAGGGGCCGGGCCACATGTCCCAACCGGCTTTGGAGGAGATGAGGAGTTCGTTGCGGTGGGCGGCGAAGTCCTTGCGGAGGATTTGGCCGAAGTTCTCTTCGGCGGAGCCGTAGGGTGGGCCGTAATTGTTGGCGAGGTCGAAGTGGGTTACACCACGGTCAAAGGCGCGGCGGATGACGGCGCGGCCGGTTTCGAAGACGTCGGCTCCGCCGAAGTTCTGCCAAAGGCCGAGAGAGACGGGCGGGAGGACGATGCCGGATTGGCCGCAGCGACGAAAGGGTGCGGCGTCATAGCGCTTTTCGCTTGGAATGTACGTCATAGCTTGTGGAACTCCTTGTTTCGGTGGTGCTTGCGATGTCGACCAGGCATTCGATGAGGATACGGGCTGGGCCAGGAGGTTTATGTGAATCTCTTTTTCTTTTCGATGCGCACGAATTGGTGAGACGTTCGGGGCCTGGCGATCACTATGGAAGCGTGGGTTCGATCGAAACAGTGTGCATGCGGCTGACCTGACGGCGATCGGCGAAGTGGAGATAGACGACCAGATGAGAGGATAGGTTTCATTCTCTATTGGGAATTAAGCCGGAATGACGCACCGTTTGGTCAATAAAGTGCGGTGGCGAGGATTAGTGTTTTCAGAGTACTGTGTTGCTGTTCATATGGTGTTGGAAATCGGAATTGCCTTGTTAGGCTCAAGGTAGCTTCCATTTTGCGAGAGCCTCGTTGCTGTCCATCTTTCTTTCTGGCTTGAGGCACTTTGACTACAGCAATCCAAATCGTACCGCGCGAGCCGTCGATCGAGCCTATGCACCAACCCGTGGTTTATATCGTTAAGGGCCGCGACGAGGTGCTGCGTCTGGGCGAGCAGTTGATCGCGTTCAGCGAACGCTGCGGGCAGTCGGGCGCGATGCAGGACTTGTCGTTTTTTGTGACGAAGCCTGGGAAGCTGCCGAGGACACCGTATCTACTGCTGGTTTCAAGGTCGGCGGACCTGAATGTGGCTAAGCCGAATCTCGATGAGCTGCTGGGAGTTCTGCTGATCTTCGAGTTCCGGGCGCTGGGGTTGGCGACGGGAGCGTTTGCGACCAATGACCGGTCGGGACGGAGCACGCTGATTGCGCGGCCGGAGGACCGGTTGAGCCTTGCGGCGCTGTGCAGCCGGACATTGCTGGACCGTGGAGCGCAGATGATTCTGATGTCGCTGCGTGGGCCAATGGAGGGCGCGGAACCGGGTGAACAAGGGGTGGTGGGCAATTCGACCATTCCGATGGGGACGACTGGCGAGAATGTAGCGCTGTGGACGTCCCGGACGCGAACGATTCCTGGATATCTGCCGCTGGCGAAGACCTTCGACGCGACGCTGGCCAAGGTGGGGCAGAGGACGCGCAGCAACCTGCGGTATTACCGGCGGCGGGCGGAGCTGCGACTGGGATGCGCGTTTCTGCCGGAGATCGACGTGACGCGCGAGGATATGCTGGCCTTCAACCGGGAGTGCATGTATACGGTCTCGGAGCAGATTGCGGGTTGGCGGTATGACTCGCTGAAGGCGCTGTCGAACCCGATCTTTATGGGGATCAAAGATGGGGATGGACGCTGGCTGAGTATGCTGGGCGGACGGCGGTACAACGACCGGTCGGAGATTTTGTGGCAGTTGAACCGCGATGGGTATGGGGCAGATTCGATTGGGACGGTGATGCGGTCGTACTGCATCGAGCATGAGATTGGGCTGGGGTCGCGGCGGCTGTATATCGAGGGTGGAACGCCGCATCCGATCCGGTTCTCGTTTGTTCCGGAAGAGCTGATCGACCTGGCGGTGATGCGGAAGACGGTGTCGGCGCGGGTGATGCAGACGATTGCGCGGCGGTATATCTCCGGGGACAACGAGCTCTCGTTGATCCTGCGGGAGAATGACCTGGAATGGGCTGGCTGTTAAGTGCGCCCTGCGCGGGCGGCGACCACTTCGTGGTGCGTGATCGCTTCGCGTGGTGCTCCCGCTGGTCGCAACGGAAGATTGTGCCGACCGAAGCGATCCCATGTCCTGATGGGACCGTTGTAAGCTGATGGGGAAGGATCACGTCCGATCAGCGCGCATAAGACCATGAACATTACTCGACGCCGGGGAGCGATCGCCACCTTCATCACGATGGGGGTGCTGCTCGTTGGCGTAGCCGTGACCCTGAGTATCGGGTGGATCCTGCGCAATGAACGTACGGTCGCGCTGGCGATCGTAGGGACGATTCTGTTCGGGCTGCTGATCGCGGGAGTGGTGCTGAATACGACGTTCCTGGTGCGCGAGGTGCGGCGGAACGAGCGGCAGGACTCATTTTTGAACGCGGTGACCCATGAGCTGAAGACACCGATTGCGAGCATACGGCTGTATCTGGAGACGATGCAGCGGAGGCCGATCGAGGAGACGCAGCGACAGGAGTTCTACCGGATTATGCTGTCGGACTCGGACCGGCTGCTGGCGACGGTGGAACAGGTGCTGAAGGCGGGCGAACTGGGACACAGGCGGGCCGGGGAGCGGCGGCTGCTCGACATGGAACGGCTGGTGGCAGAGTGCGTGGCGGTGACGCTGGAGCGGCATCATCTGGCTCCTGAGGCAATCCAACTGGAGCCGGTACCGGGAGCGGTGCGGCTGCGGGTGATGGGGAGTGGTGAGGACCTGCGGACGGCGGTGACGAACCTGCTCGACAACGCGGTGAAGTACTCGCCGGGTGGGGTGAAGGTGCGATGCAGGCTGGCGATCGCGAGCTATACGTGGGTGACGCTGACGGTCGAGGATACCGGCGTGGGGATTGAGCCGACGCAGTTAAAGCGGATCTTCCACCGGTTTTACCGGGTGCCGGGGCGAGCGATGGGGTCGATCAAAGGCACAGGGCTGGGGTTGTTTATCGTGCGGTCGATTGTGCGCCAGCATGGCGGCGATGTGACGGCGGGGAGTGGAGGGCTGGGACTGGGGTCTACGATGACGCTGAAGCTGCCGCTGGCGAATCCGGCGGCGATCAGCAAGGTTGAGGGGTAGCGGCCGATTCGTAGGCGGCCTCGCGTAGGCACGCCTGGCACTCGTAGAATGAAGAGATGGCGGATGCGTTGAACTCACTGCTTGCAACTTCTTCGACGGCTGGTGGACAGCCGCTGATCGCGCTGGTCGAGGATGAGGAACACCTGGCGCAGGGATTGCTGTTCAACCTTGAGGCTGAGGGGTACAGGACGCATCTCGAAGTGGATGGCGAGCGAGCGCTTGAGTATCTGCTGGCGGCTCCGGCTCAGGGCGAAAGTGCGGTGGGCGCAGTGCTGCTGGATTGCATGCTGCCGGGGCGGGATGGGTTTTCGATTGTGCGCGCGCTGCGGGAGGCGGGGCGGTTTACGCCGGTGCTGATGCTGACGGCGCGAAGCCGGACGGAGGATGTGCTCGAGGGACTGGAGGCGGGGGCGGATGATTATCTACCAAAGCCGTTCGACCTGAACATCCTGCTGGCACGGCTGAAGACACTGCTGCGGCGGACGGCCTGGCAGAGTGCGGCTCCCGTCGCCGATTCGGTTGCTGCGGTGAGTGCGACGGAAGCCGAAGAGGTTGATGAATATCGATTCGACCGGCATGTGATCCGGTTCGACCGGCTGGAGCTGGAGGCGCCGGTGGGGACGACACACCTGACGGTGATGGAGGCGGACCTGCTGCGCTATCTGACCGACCGCGAGGGGCGGATCGTGCCGCGCAAGGAGATCCTCGAACAGGTTTGGCGCGTGCATGAGGATACGGATACGCGGGCGATCGACAACTTTATTGTGCGACTGCGGCGGTATATCGAGGAAGATCCGGCGCGGCCAGTGCATCTGCTGACGGTTCGTGGGGTGGGATACCGGTTTGTGGCCGATCCGCATCGATAGCGGCGGCAGTGAATCTAAAGTTTGGCGAAGAGTTTAAGAGTTCGATTGGGAACGATTTCAGGAGTGAACTTCGATGGCTACGACGACGTTACGGATTGAGAATATGCACTGCGGGGCTTGTATCCGGCGGGTGACCCAGACGCTGAATGGCGTTGCGGGGACGAAGGTTGAGGATGTGCAGATTGGTGGGGCGCATGTTGAGAGCGCGGTCGAGCCGTCGGTGATTCTCGATGCGCTGGCAAAGGCTGGGTATCCGGCGCACGTGGAATGAGTACGGCTGCCGAGCTGCGAGAGACGGAGCCTGAAGAGATTGTTCTACCGATCTCGGGGATGAGTTGCGCGGCGTGCCAGGTGCATGTGGAGAAGGCACTGCGTGAGACGCCGGGTGTGGTGTCGGCGCGGGTGAACCTGCTGGCGCATCAGGCGAACGTGACGTTTCGACCCAGTGTGGGGGCGACGGAGAGGATGGTTGAGGCGGTGCGGGAGGCGGGGTATGAGGCTTCCCTGCCCGTGCCTGCTTCTTCCGACGCATCTGTGGGCGAGAGCGGCGCTGAGGAGCATGAAAGCAGCGAGCGGCCGGGGTTGCGTGCGGGAATCGCGCTGACAGCGGCTGTGGCGGCGATGGTGGTCTCGATGCCGCTGATGATGAGTGAAGGCACGGACCCGGTGCTGGGATGGGCGAGCCGGCTGCTGATGCCGGTGATGCCTGCGGCGTTGATGGAGGTTCCGGCGAACGGGCTGCGCTGGGGATTGCTGGTTGCGACTGCGTTCGTGATGGTGCTGCTGAGCCCCGAGACGTATGCGCGAGCATATGCGGCGGCGCGGCATCGGGCGACCAATATGAATACGCTGGTGGCGATTGGAACGCTGGCGGCTTTCTTCTATTCGGCATTTGTAACCGTTTCGGTTACGTTTGCACCGGGGTACCTGGCGCGGCTGGGGTTGAGCGCAGATGTGTACTTCGAGGCGGTGCTGTTTATCCTGGCGTTTCTGCTGGTGGGCGCGGCGCTTGATGGGCGCGCGCGGCGGAGGACGATGGATGCGGTGCGGGCGTTTTCCAAGCTGCTGCCTGCAACCGCGCGGGTGGTAGGCGACGACGGCGTGGAGCGTGAGGTTGCGCTGGGCGAAGTGCGACAGGGCGACCGCGTGGTGGTGCGGCCCGGCGAGCGAGTGCCGGTCGATGGTGTGGTCGTCGAGGGATCGTCTTCGATCGATGAATCGCTGGTAACGGGCGAGTCGATGCCGGTGGTGCGTGAGGTGGGCGGCGCGGTGATTGGTGGGACGATCAACCTCGATGGTGCGGTGATGGTGCGCGCGACGGCAGTTGGGGCGCAGAGCGTGCTGGCGCAGATTGCACGACTGTTGGCGTCGGCACAGTCGAGCCGGGCTCCGATGCAGGCGATGGCGGATCGGGCGAGTGCGGTGTTTGTGCCGGCAGTGCTTGGGTTGGCGGTGGTGGGGTTTGCGGGTTGGCTGATCTTCGCGCCGGACCATTCGTTTGCAAGGGCGTTTGCGATTGCGATTGCGGTGCTGGTGATTGCGTGTCCATGCGCGATGGGCCTGGCAGTGCCTGCGGCGTTGACGGTGGGGATTGGGCGCGCAGCGCAGATGGGGATTCTGGTGAAGGGCGGCGAGGCTCTGGAGCGGCTGGCGGGGGTGGATGCGGTCGCGCTCGACAAGACGGGGACGCTGACCCTGGGACGGCCTCGAATCGGAGCGGTCGAGTTTGCTGGAGATGTGCTGGACGGCGAAAAAGACGAGTTGCTGCGGATCGCGGCAACGGTGGAAGGGCGGTCGGAGCATCCGCTGGGTAAGGCTGTGGTGGAGTATGCGACAGGATTGGGGATCAGGGACTCGGGCTCGGCAGTGACAGATTTTCGCGCGGTGCCGGGGCGAGGGATTTCCGCGAAGGTAGATGGACGCACGGTGGTGGTGGGCAATGCGGCTTTGCTACGGGAGTCCGGCGCGAGTTTGGACGGAAACCGCATGGGGGAAGGGACCGAACTGTTGATGGCGATCGACGGGCGTTGGGCGCTGACGTTTGCGGCTGAGGATGCGGTTCGGCCGGGAGCGGCGGAGGCGGTCGCGGAACTGCAGCGGATCGGCGTTGCAGTGCATATGTTGACCGGGGACAATGCGGCGGCAGCGGCGGGGATTGCGGAGCGGATTGGGATTGCGGCGGAGCGGGTGCATGCGGGAATGCTGCCAGAGGGGAAGGTCGAGGCGGTGAAGGAGTTGCAGCGAGCAGGACGGCGCGTGGCGATGGTTGGGGATGGGATCAATGATGCGGCGGCGCTGGCACAGGCCGACTCGGGAATTGCGATTGGCAGTGGAACGGATCTGGCGCGGGAGGCAGGGGATGTGGTGCTTGGGTGGGCGGGGCGTGGGGCTTCCGGGAATATTGACTTGATGCTGATTCCGGCGACGATCCGGCTGGCACGGCGCACGACCCGGACGATGCGACAGAATCTCTTCTGGGCTGTTGCGTATAACGCGGTGGGGATTCCTGTGGCGATGGGTGTGCTGTATCCGCACTTCCATGTGCTGCTGAGCCCGGTGCTGGCTTCTGCCGCGATGGCTCTGAGTAGTACAAGCGTGCTGGCAAATAGTTTGCGGTTGAAGCGGTTTTCTGTTTAGAAGCGCATGTCCTGCCGGACGGGCCCGCTGCGCGCGGGGCGGTCCCTTAGGGACGTGTGATTGCTTCGCGTGGTGCTCCCGATGGTCGCAGGGGAATGCTTGTGCCGACCAACGGGAGGAGCAACGCGAAGCCCAATACATGTCATGAGGTGACCGCCGCCCGCGCAGGGCGCTTTTGTACCGGCTACACTGAAAGAGATCCTCGATGCGCCTGCTGACCCGGTATATTCTTCGCGAAGTCTCGTCTCATGCCTTGCTGGGCGGGGTGCTGTTCACGTTTGTGCTGTTCATGCGCGATTTGAGCAAGATTCTCGAGCTCGTCGTGCGGAACTCAGCCGGGGTGCCGGACGTCCTGCGGCTGATCGCGTATACCCTGCCGAACGCATTTACCGTGACGATCCCGATGGCGATCCTGGTGGGAATTTTGCTGGGGCTGAGTCGGCTTGCGGCTGACAGCGAGATTACCGCGATGCGGGCGAGCGGGATGGGCGCGCTGTCGTTTGTGCGGATCGTGTCGATTCTCTCAGCGGTGGGGCTCGGGCTCGGGTTGTTGAACTCGATTGTGCTGGCACCGAAGGCGGCGAGTTCCCTGCTGCAGTTGGAGAACTCGCTGAAGTCGGCGCAGGCATCGTTCGAGGTGCAGCCGCGGGTGTTCTATGAGGACTTCAAGAACTATGTGCTGTATGTGCAGGATGTGACGCCTGCGTCGGGGACGGCGCTGTGGAAGCATGTGTTTCTGGCTGACCTGACGGAGCCGACCTCGCCGCATATCACGACAGCGGCGAAGGCGCTGGTGGTGAGCGAAGCGGCGGAGCCGGGTTCGGGCGAAGGGCCAGCGATCCACCTGCATATGATCCAGGGGACGCAGCACCAGATCTCGGCGACGGACGCGAACCAGTACGATGTGTCGACGTTTGCCTCAACCGATATCCCGATCCAGACGACGGTGCAGGACGATACGCATGTGAGCCGGATGGATACGCCGCTGCATGCGCTGGGGCTGAAGGAGCTGTACCGGCTGAGCGAGGTCGCTCCGAAGACAAAGGGCGACCAGACGGCGCGGCCCTACAAGATCGAGCTGAATACGCGGTTCTCGTATCCGTTTGCGTGCTTTGTGCTGATGCTGGTGGCAGTGCCGCTGGGGCTGGTGTCGAAGCGCGGCGGAAGAAGCAGCAGCTTTGTGCTGACGATCTTTCTCGTGTTCGCGTACTACCTGATCTCGACGGTGGGCGTGGCGTTTGCGAAGAGTGGGAAACTGTCTCCGTTCCTTGGAGTGTGGGCGGCGAATATTCTGTTTACCGTGGCGGGCGTGCTGTTGTTGCAGCAGCTCTCGCGCGGCGGCGTGGCGCTGAATGTGTTTTCGGTGGCTGCACAGTGGCTGGGCAAGCTCGCCGCGAAGGCGATGAGGGGACGGAACGAGTCGGAGTCCGAGCATGCAGGGGTGCATCCTTCGGCGGCGGAGACACTGGCGTGGATCCGGCGGACGCTGCGGATACGGTTTCCGCTGCTGCTCGACGACTATGTAATGCGGGAGTTCCTGACCAGCTTTGGGCTGGTGCTCGGGGCGTTCGCGGTGCTGTTTTTGTTCTTCACGTTCTTTGAGCTGACGGGCGATATTATCCGCAACCAGACGCCGCTGGTGACGGTGGTTGAATATCTAGCAAATCTGATTCCGTACATCGTGTATTCGGTGACGCCGCTGTGCTCGTTGGTCGCGGTGTTGATTACGTTCGGTGGATTGAACCGCACCTCGGAGCTAACGGCGATGAAGGCAACGGGGATCAGCCTGTATCGCATGGTGACGCCGGTGCTGGTGATGGCCGCGATGATTGCGGTGGCGCTGTTTGTCTTCGACGAGTCGTATCTGCCGAACGCGAACCGGAGGCAGGAGGCGCTGCGGGCGGAGATCAAGCATAAGCCGGCGCAGACGTTCCTGCGG
>Ga0302314_10003006_pt1 | contig 31226 bp, 26 predicted proteins | sample III_Palsa_N2_3_FD_200533 | JGI IMG/M metagenome (GOLD analysis project Ga0302314, IMG submission 200533) | Peat permafrost microbial communities from Stordalen Mire near Abisko, Sweden - III_Palsa_N2_3 | ecosystem: Environmental > Terrestrial > Soil > Palsa > Peat permafrost | place: Sweden... | reverse complement strand
TTGCGGACCGAGTTGACGGCGGTGGACACCGGCCGGGCGACCCAGTCCGGCGTGAGCTCCAGCAGCGCGGTGACCTGCGCGGCGTCCTGCCACTCCGGGTCCAGCCAGGCGTCCCGGTTCTCCGGGCCCACGGTCAGCGGCATCCGGTCGTGGATCCGGGCCAGGCCGGGCGTCGCCGCGCCGGTCAGGATGGCCGCGGTGAGCAGTTCGCTGCCGTCGGAACCCAGCCAGTGGTCGTAGAGGCCGGCGAAGGCCAGCAGCCCGCCGTCGGCCGAGTGGATGAAATAGGGCTGCTTACGGCCACCCGGGGTACCGGCCGCCGGCTTGAGCCATTCGTAGTAACCGTCGGCCGGCAGCAGGCAGCGGCGCCGGGACAGCGAGCGGCGGAACGTCGGCTTCTCGGCCGCCGTCTCCACCCTGGCGTTGATCATCCGCGAGCCGATCGCCGGATCCTTGGCCCAGGACGGCACCATCCCCCAACCCATCTCGGCCACCAACCGGGTACCGGCCAGGGTGACTATCGCCGGGACCGGCTTGGTCGGGGCGACGTTGTAGTCGGGGGCGAAACCCTCCAGGTTCACCACCCCGGCCGCGCCGAAGTCCAGGGCGAGCTGCCCCGGGTGGATGGTCACTACGTAGCGTCCGCACATTTCGCTGCCTCTTCGTCAGGGGCGGGAGGGGATTCTCTCGCTGCGGCGGGGTTGTCCACAGCTTCGCACTAGATGCCGACAAAGGAGATTTCGGCCGGTGGCCGAGCCATTAGGCTTGGCTCATGACTGATTCCGCGAGCAGTGGCGAGATCCTGTGGGCGGCGCCGACGGCGGCGCGGCCGATCCTCGCCCGCGCGCCGATCCCCGGTTCCAAGTCCGCCACCAACCGGGCGCTGGTCCTAGCCGCGCTGGCGCAGGGGTCCTCGGTCCTGCGCAGGCCGCTGCGCAGCCGGGACACCCTGCTGATGGCAGCCGGCCTGCGGGCGATGGGCGTGCTGATCGAGGACGCCGCGGACGGCTCGTGGCGGGTCACCCCGCCGTCGACCCTGCGCGGCGGGGGCGCCGTGGACCTGGGCAACGCGGGCACGGTGATGCGGTTCCTGCTGCCGCTGGCGGCGCTGGCCGACGGCCCGGTGCACTTCGACGGGGATCCGCGTTCGCACGAGCGGCCGGTCGCGGCCCTGCTCGGCGCGCTGCGCGGACTCGGCGCCGAGGTCCGGGAGACGGGCAAGCCCGACCACTTCCCGCTCACCGTGCAGGGTGCGGGCTCGCTTCCGGGAGGCCTGGTCGAGATCGACTCCTCGGCCTCCTCGCAGTTCGTCTCGGCATTGCTGCTGGCCGGCGCCCGCTTCAAGCAGGGCGTGCAGGTGCGGCACGTCGGCGACCGGCTGCCCTCGCAGCCGCACATCGCGATGACCCTGCAGATGCTGCGCGAGCGTGGCGTCAAAGTGGACGACAGCGAGCCGGAGTACTGGTCGATCGCGCCCGGCCCCATCTCAGGCGCGGACGCGACCATCGAGCCGGACCTGTCGAACGCCGGTCCGTTCCTCGCCGCGGCGCTGGTGACCGGCGGGAAGGTGACCATCCCCGACTGGCCCGAGCACACCACCCAGCCCGGGGACCGGCTGCGCGAGCTGTTCACCAGGATGGGCGGGCAGTGCGAGCTGAGCCCGGCGGGGCTGACCCTCACCGGCACCGGTTCGATCCACGGCATCGACGTCGACCTCGGCGACGAGGGCGAGCTGGCCCCGACCGTGGCCGCGGTCGCCGCCCTGGCCGACTCCCCCTCGCGGCTGAGCGGCATCGGCCATCTGCGGATGCACGAGACGGACCGGCTGGCCGCGCTGGCCAAGGAGTTGGGCAAGCTGGGCGGCGAGGTGGTCGAGGAGCCCGGCGCCCTGATCATCACCCCGCGTCCGCTGCACGGCGGCCGTTTCGCCACGTACGAGGATCATCGGATGGCCACGGCGGGCGCGGTGCTCGGCCTGGTCGTCGAGGGCATCGAGGTGGAGGACATCGCCACCACTGACAAGACTCTTCCCGAGTTTCCGGCGCGCTGGGCCGCCTTGCTCGCCGGAACGGAGTACACAACAGGTGATGGCGCGTGATCTGCGATGTTGAACGGGTAGAGGTAGGGCATGAGACTGAGAAATGATGAGGATGGCATGGTAAAGACCGCATGGTAGTAGTGCAGTGGTAAAGCGGACGAGCGACTACGACGAGGACGACATCCGGGTCCGGGCCAATCCACGGGGCTCCCGGCCGCGCACCCGCCAGCGTCCGGTGCACGAGGACGCCGCCGACGCGATGGTGATCGCGGTGGACCGGGGGCGCTACACCTGTCTCCTCGAACTCGACCCGAAGGCGCAGGCCAAGGCCGGCCGGCGGGGCAAGCCGGCCGAGCGGCGGGAGGTCACCGCGATGAAGGCGCGCGAGCTCGGCCGCAAGGGCGTGGTGGTCGGCGACCGGGTCAGCCTGGTCGGCGACCTGCAGGGCGGGCCGGACGCGCTGGCCCGGGTGGTCCGGGTGCATCCGCGCGAGCGGGTGCTGCGGCGCACCGCCGACGACACCGATCCGGTCGAGCGGATCATCGTGGCCAACGCCGACCAGCTGGTGATCGTCACCGCGCTGGCCGATCCGGAACCGCGGCCGCGGATGATCGACCGCTGCCTGGTCGCGGCCTACGAGGCGGGGCTGACCCCGGTGCTGTGCCTGACCAAGTCCGACCTGGCCGACCCGGCCGAGCTGCTCGCCAGCTATCTCCCGCTGGGGATCATCGCGATCGCGACGCACGCGAAGGGCAAGGGCGTCGAAGGCGGCGAGGACAATGGCGACGACGGGCTCGACGCCCTGCGCGTGATCCTCGCCGACAAGGTCAGCGTCCTGGTCGGCCACTCCGGCGTGGGCAAGTCCACGCTGGTCAACGCGCTGGTTCCGGCCGCCGACCGGGCAGTCGGCCACGTCAACGACGTGACCGGGCGCGGGCGGCATACCTCCACCTCCGCAGTGGCTTTGCGGCTGCCGCCGATCGAGATCTCCCCCGCGCAAGCCGCCGCGGCCGCGGCCGCCGTGCTGGCCGCCGGCTCGTCGGCAGCCGCAGACGCCATAGATCTCGCGGAGGACAAGGAACCCGAGGTGCTGCCCGAGGGCTGGGTGATCGACACCCCCGGCATCCGCTCCTTCGGTCTGGCCCACATCGGCCCGAACGGAGTGATCGCCGCGTTCCCGGATCTGGCCGCGGTCACTGCGGAGTGCCCGCGCGGCTGCACTCACGCCGCCGATGCGCCGGATTGCGCCCTGGATCCGTGGCTCGCGTCGCTCGGCGAGGATACGTCGGCGCACGGCACGGCGCAGTTCGCCACCGTGCGCTCCCGGGTCGACTCCGTCCGCCGTCTGCTCTCGGCGCTCAATCCGCAGCCCCCCGGCGCGCACGCGGAATAAGGGCGCGAAGGAAGTCGGGGGCGCGGGAGGGGCGCGTGTACCCTGGCGTACCCTGGCGCGCACCGGACATTTTGCGGACTTTCGCAGTGCGTCACCACTCCATGGCCTAGCGTTAGGGAACGGTCGGCGTCCGGCGAAGGATGCACCCGTGTACGACACCCCACACCCCCACCCCTGAGGGGTTTGCCAGGCATGGCTCTCGAACCACGATTGATCCAGCAGTCCTTCGCCCTGATCGACGGCAACGCCGACCGGGTTGCCAGCCATTTCTACGCGCTGCTGTTCCTCGAGGATCCCAGCCTGCGCGACCTGTTCCCGCCGATGATGGACAGCCACCGCGACCGGCTGGTGTCCGCCCTGGTCAAAGTGGTGCACCAGTTCGATGATCCGGCGGCGATGCAGGAGTACCTGCACCAGCTCGGCCGGGACCACCGCAAGTTCGGGGTCCGGCCCGAGCACTACCAGATCTTCTGGCGCTGCCTTCTCAGTACCCTCAAGCGTTTCGCCCGCCCCGGCTGGACCCCGGAGATGGACGCGGCCTGGGCCGCGGCCTTCCAGGAGATCGCCAGCACGATGATCGACGCCGCCGCCCAGGCCTCGCTGACCACCCCGGCCTGGTGGCAGGGCCGGGTGGTCGCGCACGAGCGCAAGACCAGCTCACTGGCCGTGATCACGCTGCGCCCGGACAGCCCCTTCCCCTACCGGGCCGGCCAGTACGCGGCGATCGAGACCCTGCGCTGGCCCCGGGTCTGGCGGCCCTACTCCATCGCCAACGCCCCGCGCCCGGACGGCACGGTCACCCTGCACGTACGCGCGATAGACGGCGGCTGGGTCTCCTCCGCGCTGGTTCACCACACCCTGGTCGGCGACGTGGTCCGGATGGGACCGGCCATAGGGAGCATGACGGTAGCGCAGGAAGCGGACCGCAATGTGCTGCTGATCGGCGGCGGGACCGGGATCGCCCCGCTGCTGGCCATAGCGCAGGACATGGGCCGCTGGAACACCAGCCGCCGGGTCAGCGTGTTCTACGGGGCCAGACACATGGAGGAGCTCTACGCGAAACCGGAGCTCGACGAGCTCGCCGACCGCTTCCCCTGGCTCAACGTCGTGTACTGCGTCTCGGAGGACTCCCGCTACCGGGGCGACCGCGGGCTGCTGCCGCAGGTCGTCGCCCGGGACGGCGCCGCCGCGGACAACTGGCGCAACCACGAGGTGCTGGTGGCCGGCTCGGCCTCGATGACCCGGGCCACCCTGACCCAGCTGCTCAGCGGCGGGGTGCCGCTCAGCCAGATCCGCTTCGACGCCTTCTCGGACCAGTCCACGATATTCCTCGAGGCCAAGCGGCAGCAGCAGGACGCGGACCGGCTGGCCCTGGCCGGACGCACGCTCCCGGCCCTGCCCCCGGCCGTGGCGCGCGTGGGGAATTAGGACTCTCTCAGAGTCCGTACCCGGGCCGACGGCGCACGGGTCGGCCGTGTCGAATCAGCCGCCGAATCAGCTGTCGAAATCCACCGCGACGATGTCCGAGGTCGGCAACGACTGGCAGGTCAGGATGAATCCGGCGGCCAGCTCGGCCGGTTCCAGCGCATAATCCCTGGCCATCGCGACCGTGCCCTCGACAAGGCGGGCCCGGCAGGTACCGCATACTCCACTCGTACAGGCGAACGGCGCCTCCGAGCGTTCCCGCAGCACCGCGGTGAGCAGGTTCGGATCGTCCTGCCGGACCGAGCAGTTCGTGGTGCGGCCGCCGAGGGTCACCGTCAGCAGGGCGGCGTGCTGAGCGCCCTCGGCCGGCCGGACAGCGGGCGCGGCGGCGCCGAACAGCTCGAAGCGGATGTTCTCCGCTCCCCGGTCGATGAGTAGCTGCCGGCAGGACTCGACCATGGTCTCCGGTCCGCACAGATAATACGTCGTCACCTGGCCGGCCGGATCGATGCTTTCGGCCCCGTCTTTGATCTCCCCCTCTCCGAGGGCGCTGAGCAGCTGCTCAAGCCGGTCGTGGTCGATGTGTCCGGACAGCAGCGGCACGCCCCGGTCCTCCCGGGAGAACACGTGCAGCAGCTCGAACCGGTCCCCGTAGTCGTCCTTGAGGTCGGCGAGCTCTTCGAGGAACATCACGTCGTTGGTGGTGCGGTTGCTGTAGATCAGCGCGGCACTGCTGCCCGGCTTGCGCAGGGCGGCGGAGAGGATCGCGAAGATCGGGGTGATCCCGCTGCCGGCCGCGATCCCGATGTGCCGGTCCGCGCCCTCGTCCAGCTGGAAGCTGCCGCCGGGGGTGAGCACGTCGAGCTCGTCGCCGACGGCCAGTTTGCGCATCGCGTAGTCGCCGAAGCCGCCGGGGCCCTGCCGCTTGACCGCGATGCTCACCCGGGTGGGCAGCCCCTCGGCCGGCGGCGGCTGGCAGATCGAGTAGGAGCGGCGCAGTTCGACGCCGTCCGCCTCCGGGTCGTTCAGCCGCACGGTGACGTGCTGGCCCGCGTGGTACTGGTATTCCGTGCGCAGGGATTCGGGCACGGCGAAGCTGACCCGGACCGAGTCCGGAGTCAGGGCGGTGATCTCCGCGACGGGCAGCCGGTGGAAGACAAGCCTCATCCCAGGCCGCCGATCAATGCCGGCTGGGCCGGGCGCGCCTCGGTCCCCGCTTCGGCCCTCGATTTGGTCCCCATTTTGATCCCCGTTTTGGTGACAGCGCTCACCAGGCCGCCCCGGGATCGGCCCGGTACACCGACTGCATCTCGGCCAGCAGGTGGCCCAGCGCCTCGGTGTGCACTCCGCTGCGGCCGCCGCCCGGGCGCCGGACCGAACTCGGCGGCGGGCCCAGGGTCGCGTCCAGCAGGACCTCGGTCACCTGCTCCGACCAGCGGCCCAGGACCAGGTCGGGATCGGGCGAGAAGCCCTGCCGGACCAGTTGCTCGATCAGCTCGTCCTTGGCGAAAAGCTCACTGGTGTACGGCCACAGCTCGGCCAGCGCCTCGGTCATCCGGTCGTGGCTCTCGGCGGTGCCGTCGCCCAGGCGGATGGTCCAGGCCTGCGCGTACTGGCGGTGGTACTCAACCTCGATCCGGGCTTTGCCGGCCAGGGCCGCCAGCTCCGGGTCGGCGCATTCGGCCAGGCCCGCGTACCACTGGCACTGGTAGACGGAGAACAGCAGCAGCCGCACGATCGTGTGCGCGAAGTCGCCGTTGGGCAGCTCGGTGATCAGGCTGTTGCGGAACTCGTCCTCGGTGCGCTCGAAGGCCAGTTCGTCCTCGGTACGGCCACTGCTGCGCCCGGCCAGCGTCAGCAGCGACCTGGCCTGGCCGAGCAGATCCAGGGCGAGGTTGGCTAGGGCGACCTCGTCCTCCAACTCGGGCGCCCGGGTGATCCACTCGGTCAGCCGGCGGGACAGGATCAGCGCGTCGTCGCCGAGCCGCAGGGCGAACTCCTCCAGCGGCTTGAAGGTGGGCCGGGCTGCGGGCCGCGTGGTGGGCCGAACTGGCGCGGCGACGAGGTTTCCCTCGGCGGTCTTGACGTTCACAGGTTGCGCACCCCCTCAGGCAGCGGATGGAACGTCGGGTGCCGGAACATCGCGTGGGCGGCGTCGCGGTGCGCCAAGCACTGCCGGTTACAGGGTCCTTCCCCGGCGAGCACCGCTTGGAACTCGGCCCGGTCGATCGGTCCGAAATCGTCGTGCCCGCTCTCGGCATTCCAGGCGAGCAGCGGAGTCTGAGCTGCCATCATATCCGCTCCTCGCAAACCGACCGAACGTTCGGTTCAATTGTCCTCCCGGCCTCATGGCCCGTCAACGGCGCCCATCGACCGTCACTCCTCCAATATGGCACGCAGCGAGGTGCCCCAGCCCATCGCCGGACGGACCATGGCACTACCAACCCAGGCAACCACATGCCGGAAAGGGGACCAAGTTGACCACCTCGCGCGCCGTTCTCATCACAGGGTGCTCCACCGGCATCGGCCGGGCCACCGCGCTGCGCCTGTATCACGCCGGGCTGCCGATCTACGCGACGGCCCGGAATCCCGAGTCCCTGGCCCCGCTCGCCGCCAAGGGGATCAACATCCTGGCCTTGGACGTGACCGACGAGCAGTCCATGGCCAGCGCGGTCAAGCAGGTGGTCGACCGGCACGGCGCGGTCGGGGTGCTGGTCAACAATGCCGGGAGCGGCGTCTACGGCGCGGTCGAGGACGTACCCCTGGAGCGGGTGCGCGCCTCGTTCGAGACGAACGTCTTCGGCATGATCCGGCTCACCCAGCTCGTCCTGCCCGGAATGCGCGAACAGCGCGCCGGGCGGATCGTGAACATCTCTTCCATCCTCGGCCGCTTCTCCCCACCCGGAGGGGGCCTCTACAACGCCTCGAAACACGCCGTCGAGGCGTACAGCGACGCGCTGCGCCTCGAAGTGGCCAAGTTCGGCGTCCAGGTCTCGATGATCGAACCGGCCACGGTGCGCACCGAGTTCTTCACCACCGCGATGATGCAGTTCGCCGGGCCGTCGGGCACTCCTTATGAGGACTTCTACACGACCCTGGCCAACTGGGCCATCAAGGTCCACGAGGGCCAGAACATGGCGGGCCGGTTCGCACTGCCCCCGGAGCGGGTGGCCGAGGCCGTTGCGCTGGCCGCCACCGCCCGCCGTCCGCGCGCCCGCTATCCGGTCGGCATGCTGAGCCGGAGCGCGCTCGGCATGCGGCGGTACCTGCCGGACCGGTTGTTCGACGTTTTTGTGCGCAGGCAGTTCCCCTCGCCGTGACGGCGGAGCCGGAAAATTGGACTAGACCTTTGGACTAGACCTCTTGACGCGGCGGTCTGAGCAGCGGCACGCTATGCCATGTCCATCGGCAGCCGGCGCGCTGACGGAATGCTCCACGCCACACGGAGAACACCCATGCCGGATCGCTCCCCGCACAATCCCGTCACACCACCACACTGTCCCGAACCATCCCGCCGTGCCCCCGGAATCCTGCGCCGAGGCCGCAAGTCGGCCATCGCCCTGGTCGCCGGCGCGATGGTCTTCGGCGGCGGCGCCTCTGTACTCGCCCTCACAGGTACCGCCGACGCGGCCTCCAGCGGTCTGACAGCCAATTGGTACGAGTCCGCTCCCTATCTCTACACGCTCGACTCCGCCGCCCCCGACCCCGGCGCGGTGATCGCCGCCACCGGGGAGAAGGCCTTCACGCTGGCCTTCATCCTGGCGCCCAGCGGCGGCGGGTGCACCCCGACCTGGGACGGCACCGACCCGGTCAGCACGGACACCCAGGTCGCCGCCGTGATCAACGAGATCCGGTCCGACGGCGGCGACGTCTCGGTCTCGGCCGGCGGGGCCAGCGGCACCAAGCTCGGCCAGGAGTGCAGCACTCCCGCCGCCACCGCCGCCGCGTACCAGAGCGTGATCAGCAAGTACAGCCTGCACGCGATCGACTTCGACATCGAGGAGCCGGAGATCGAGAGCGCCTCCTCGGTCGCCAACGAGCTCGGCGCGGCCCAGATCCTGCAGTCGGAGGACCCCGGCCTGTTCGTCAGTATCACCATGCCGACCAGCACCTCGGGCGCGAACTACTTCGGCCAGCTGCTGCTCAACGAATCCAAGTCGCTCGGCTTCGTGCCCGACGACTACTCGCTGATGCCGTTCGACAACGGCTTCACCGGCGGCGCGGCCAGCCAGGAGACAGCCCTGACGGACTTCAACGCCCAACTGGTGTCCACCTTCGGCTGGACCGCTGCGCAGGCGTGGAACCACGAGGGCTTCTCCGGCATGAACGGGCGTTCCGACACCGGTGAGTACTTCTACCAGGCGGACTTCGCCTCGATGCTCACGTTCGCCGAGCAGAACAACATGTCCCGCTACACGTTCTGGGACCTGAACCGGGACCAGGAGTGCAACCCGCCCGCCAACGGCGGCGCGACCAGCGGCGACTGCAGCTCGGTGACGCAGAACCCGTATGACTTCACCAAGTACAGCGAGCAGTTCGCCGCGTGGGCGCCGACCACCGCCCCGGTGGCCCCGCCGCCCCCGAACGCGGGCGCCTGCGCCGGAGCGTGGAACGCGAGTTCCGTGTACGTCGGCGGTGACGTCGTGTCCTACAACGGCCACAACTGGACCGCGGCCTACTGGACCGAGGGCAACACCCCCGGCAGCTCGGGCAGCCCGTGGACGGATGACGGCCCGTGTGGCGGCGGTACCACGACTCCGCCCACCACCACCCCGCCGACTACGACTCCCCCGACAACCACTCCTCCCACCACGACTCCGCCGACCACCACGCCCCCCACGACCACGCCTCCGACCACTACACCTCCGACGACGAAGCCGCCGACAACCGCTCCGCCGACCACCACGCCCCCCACGACGACTCCCCCGACCTCGCCGTCCGGCAGCATCGTGGTCAACGGCGGCTTCGAGACCGGGTCCCTGTCGCCCTGGACCTGCACCGGCACGGCCGCGGTCGTCAAGACGCCAGTGCACTCCGGCAGCTACGCGCTCGAAGGCACCCCGTCCTCCAGTGCTGACGCCCAGTGCAGCCAGGTGATCACGGTGGCCGCGAACCACACGTACACCCTGTCCGGATGGGTCGACGGCTCCTACGTCTACATCGGCGTCACCGGCACGGGAACGACCGACACCTCGACCTGGACCCCGGGCACCACCGGCTACCAGTCGCTCAGTGACTCCTTCACCACCGGCGCGTCCACCACCTCCGTGACCATCTGGGTCCACGGCTGGTACGGACAGCCCGCGTACTACGCCGACGACATCTCGGTCAGCTAGCAGTCAGTCGGCCAGCTCTCAGTTACCGAACATCGCGTTCCTCGTAGCCGGTCACCCGGTAGTCTCCGGATCATGACTGGCTACGAGGACGACCTGGGCCTGGCGCACGAGCTCGCCAACCAGGCCGACGCGGTGACGACGAAGCGGTTCAAAGCACTCGACTTGCGCGTCGAGACCAAGCCCGACCTGACGCCGGTCAGCGACGCCGACCGGGCGGTCGAGGAACTCCTGCGCACCACCCTCGGCCGGACCCGGCCGCGGGACGCGGTGCTGGGCGAGGAGTTCGGCGACACCGCCGGCAACGCCGGCCACTCCTACCGCCGCTGGGTGATCGACCCCATCGACGGGACGAAGAACTACATCCGCGGGGTCCCGGTCTGGGCCACCCTGATCGCCCTGATGGACGGCAGTGAACCGGTGGTCGGCATGGTCTCCGCGCCGGCCTTGGGCCGGCGCTGGTGGGCCTCGAAGGGCAACGGCGCGTACACCGGACGGTCCCCCTCCTCCGCCACCCGCCTCGCGGTCTCGCAGGTGCGCAAGGCCGAGGACGCTTCCTTCGCGTACTCGTCCGTGATCTCCTGGGAGAACCACGGCAAGCTCGACGGCTTCCTCGCCCTGTCCCGGACCTGCTGGCGCACCCGCGCCTACGGCGATTTCTGGTCGCACCTGCTCGTGGCCGAGGGCGCCGTGGACATGGCGGCGGAGCCGGAGGTCTCCCTGTGGGACATGGCCGCTATCGCGGTGATCGTCCGGGAAGCCGGCGGTACCTTCACCTCCGTCGACGGCGAACCCTCACCCGGAGCGGGCTCCGCGTGTACCTCCAATGGCCTGCTACACGAGGTCCTGCTCTCGCATCTGGGCAGCTAAACTCGACCGATACTCGACCGACGCGGCGCCGACCGGAGGGCAGCGAGCACATGGTGAGCTGGATCAACGACCACATCCTGGTCCTGAGCGGATGGGCCGCGATCGCGGTGGTGTTCCTGCTCCCGGCGCTGGAGTCGTCGATCTTCCTCGGCTTCGTGCTCCCGGGCGAGACCGCCGTGATCATCGGCGGAGTGCTGGCCTACCAGGACAAGGTGGCCTTCGCCGGGGTCCTGCTCGCGGCCATACTGGGCGCGATCGTAGGCGACTCGGTCGGGTTCGAGGTCGGCCGCAAGTGGGGCGACGCGCTGCTGACCCGGATCCCGGCCAAGCTGGTCAAGCCGGTGCACGTGGCCGAGGGCAAGGAGATGATCAACCGCCTCGGCGGGCGGGCCGTCTTCGCCGGCCGCTGGGTCTCGGTCCTGCGCGCGCTGGTACCGGGGCTCTGCGGCACCTCGCAGATGCAGTACCGGACCTTCCTGCTCTGGAACGCCATCGGCGGCATCACCTGGGCCACCGGATACACCCTTTTGGGTTACCTGGCCGGATCGGCGTGGGAGCGGGTGGAGCACTACAGCTCGATCGCCAGTTACGTGCTGCTCGGTATCTTCGTCGTGATCATCGTCACGGTGGTCTTGCTGCACCGCCGCAAGCAGGCGGCGCGGGACGCCAAGACCGAGGCCGCCATGGCCGCCGCCGCTCCGGCCGCCGCTGAGCCCGCCGCCAAATCCGCGCCCTCCCACACGGACTGATCAGCTCATCACACCGGCTACGCCGGCTCGCCGTAGCGGGCCAGGGCGAGCGCGCCGCCCACCGCGCACAGGAATCCGACCGCCCCGACCAGCACGAACACCCCCGGCCTGGTGCTGTCGCCCAGGAAGATCAGCCCGACCAGGGCCGGGATCGTCGTCTCGCCGACCACCAGCGCGGAGGTCGCCGCGGTGACCGAACCGCGTTGAAGCGCCGCGGTGAAGAACATGAAGCCGGTGGCCGAGGAGATCAGCGCGGCGTAGAAGGCCGGATCGGTGACCAAGTGTGCCGGACTGAGCGAGGGCAGCACCCGGACCGCGATGCCGAACACGCCGAACAGGAAGCCGGACAGCGCGCCCAGTATGGCCGAGTGCGCGTTCCGGTAGACGTTCCCGACCACGATCGCGGCGGCGGCCAGCACGATCGCCACGCCGAGCAGCACCCAGCGCTCGGTGCCGGAGAAGGTCTTGGTGCCCTCGGCCCCGGAGGAGACCGCGAGCAGCACCAGCCCGCCGATCACCGAGGCGATGGCCAGCTTGTCGCGCCTGGACAGCACCAGCTTGAGCATGACGACCGCGGCCAGCGCGGTCACCGCCAGGTTGGTGTTCACGATGGCCTGCACCGTGAACAGCGGCAGCTCCCGCAACGCGTAGAGATTGAACGCGAGGCCGACCGTGTCCAGCGCCATCCCGCCGACGAAGGGCAGCGAGCGCAGCATCCGCATCAGCAGCCGCGGGTCGACCCCGTCGGCCGTGGCCACCCGCCGGGCGCCGACCGCCTGGAACACGGAGGCCACCCCGTAGCAGAGACACGCCACCGCGGCTGCGGCCAGACCCCAGCCCACACGAGGCTCCTCAAACTCCCGGAAGCCGCCTGTCCGCGACCCCTCTCGTGGCCCACAGTACGGGACGGCGAGACCGATATCACGTAGCGCTCAACATCAACGCTGGCAACAATGTGAGATGAACGGTATCGGAAGGCATGATTTCACTCCCCACGGGGGACAAACAGCCTTACCGCCCGCGTTCGCGCTCCCACCCCCCAGCCCAAGGAGTCTGACCGGTGCCCACCCTCGCCCAGTCGTCCCCGTGTAAATCCCTCCCGAACCATGCGCTGGACAGTGCGGCCGCGCTTGAGTTCCTGGAGTCCGAGATCCAGAGGATCGCGCAACTCGCGGTCATCGCCGATCTGTCCGCCCCCGTACCCGGCTGTCCGAACTGGACGCTGGCCGATGTGGTCCGCCACGCAGGCTCCGTCCACCGCGTCGTCTCGACCCTGGTCGAGCGGCTTTCCCCGGAACAAATCGATCCACGAACAATCGACCTGCACGTACCGCTGCGGGTCGAGGAATACGGCGAATGGTTCGCCGCGGGCGGGGCTCACCTGCTCGAGGTCCTGCGGGCCGCCGATCCCCGGGCCACCGTGTACTCCTGGGCGGGAGTGCCGACGGTCGCCTTCTGGATCCGGCGGATGCTGCACGAGACCACCGTGCACCGCCTCGACGCCGAGCGTGCGGCCGGCCGAGTGGAACCGGTGGACCAGACCGTGGCCATCGACGGAATCGACGAGTTCCTGGAGAACCTGCCGTTCGTCCCGCAGATGCGAGCCGGCTCGCCGGTCCGCGACCTGCACGGCGACGGCGAGACCATCCACCTGCACGCCACCGACGTGAGTTCGGACGGCGACGACGGCGAATGGCTGATCACACTGGAGCCGCACGGCTTCCGCTGGTCGCACGCCCATGTCAAGGGCGCCGCAGCCGTTCGCGGCTCGGTCACCGACCTGCTGCTGTTCGTCTGGGGCCGCCGCAAGTCCGACGACCCCGCGTTCGCGCTGTTCGGCGACTCGGCGTTACTGGCCTACTGGTCCAGCAAGGCAGTGTTCTAAAAACCCTCCTGGCAGTTGGCCGGCGCGGCTATCCGCGTCGGCCACCCGCCGGATCCATCCGCCAACATGCAAAAGGCTTGTTCAGCTCGTTGGCGGTTTCCTCGTACTCAGGCCGGCGCCCAAACCATTGCCCGCATCCGCATCGGCCGAGGTGCGCGACTGCGTCGGCGGGATGAGCTGGCCGGCCACCACCCTGAAGCCCGCGGCCTGAAGGTGCGGAAGGGACTGCTCGAACAGGCTGACGATCCGCCGGGCCACATAGAAGCAGATGATCGCGCAGGGGATCTCCGCGAAGATCGCCATAAGCACTGAAGTGGTCAGGTTCTTGGTGCCGCGGGCGGTCAGTACGTCGAACCAAGCGTCGATCAGCAGCATGGTGCCGGTGGCGGTGGCCGCCATCGCGCCGCGCGGGGAGCGGGTGATGATCCGGTAGGCCGTCAGTGCGAACGCCAGTACGAGGAAGCAGTCGAAGCCGCCCCAGACCAGTTTCCAGTGCTCTGCCAGCGCGCGGTTCTTGAGCGAGTCGAAGATGATGACGGTCCACGGGATCAACACCACAGCGCAGCCGATGAAGAACACGGTGATCCATCGTGGCACCAGTCGGCGGGCCGATACCGATTCCGACATCGGCACACTGGCCGATCCATCCCGCGAATCCTGCACGAGCCACTCGCTTCCTGACACAGTTCGATGTTTCCCCGCCGAGCTTTACGGCAATCTCCCATACCGCCAGTGGTAACCATTATGCTTCGATTGGCAGGGCGTTTCGCGCCACGACCTACTCATCCAAGGGGATTACGGGTGCCACACTCAGCCAAGACGCCGGGCTTCGACTGGCCGGTCGAGCAGTTCTCACTCGGCAACGGCCTGCGGATCGTCGTGTGCCCCGATCGAAGCGCTCCAATCGCCGCGGTGAATCTTTGGTACAACGTCGGCTCCCGGCACGAGCCGGCCGGCAAGCACGGGTTCGCGCACCTGTTCGAGCATTTGATGTTCGAGGGCTCGGCGCAGGTCGGCAAGGGCGAGCACTTCGAGGTGCTGCAGGAGGTGGGCGGCAGCTCGATCAACGCCACCACGAGTTCCGACCGCACCAACTACTTCCAGACCGTGCCGTCCGCCGCGCTGAGCACCGCGCTGTGGCTGGAGGCGGACCGGATGAGCGCGCTCGCGCTGACCCAGGAGACGCTCGACAACCAGCGCGAGGTGGTCAAGAACGAGCGCCGGCAGCGGTATGACAACGTGCCCTACGGACGCTGGCACGAGGTGATCGGCGAGCTCGCCTACCCGGAGGGGCACCCGTACCACCACTCGACCATCGGGTCGATGGAAGAGCTCGACAGCGCCACGCTCGAGGACTTCATCGCCTTCTACGAGTCCTACTACTCCCCGGACAACGCGGTGCTGACGGTCGTCGGCGACACCAGTGCCGAGGAGGTGCGCGCGCTGGCCGAGACCTACTTCGGCGCCCTAGTGCCGCGGCCGCGCCCGGAGCCGTCCGCCGCGCCCGAGCTGACCGCCACCTTCGGCCGGGCCCAGCGGGTCGACCTGCGCGAGGACGTGCCGCTGCCGCGCCTGTTCTTCACCTTCCGGGCCACCCGGTTCGCCGAGCCCGGCTCGGCCGCCGAGGAGGTGCTCAGCGTGCTGCTCGGCCGGGGCCGCGGCTCGCGGCTGTTCCGTGAACTGGTCACCGAGCGCCGGCTGGCCCAGGCCGAGGGCGGATACCTCGGCTCCTGGCAGCGCGCCTGGCACGCCTCGCAGATGACCGGCATGGCCACCCCGCTGGCCGGGGTCTCCCTGGACACCGTGGAGGCGGCCTTCTTCGACATCTGCGAGGAGCTGGCCGCCGAGCAGGTCACCGAGGCGGAGCTGGACCGGGCCCAGTCGATGCTGGCCGCGGACTGGTCACGGGAGATGGCCACGGTCAGCGCCCGCGCGGACCAGCTCAGCCGGCACGCCACCTTCTTCGGCGACGCCGCCAGGCTGCGCGAGCGCCTGCCGGAACTCCTCGCCGTCACCCCCGAGGAGATCCAGGCCGCGGCCAAGCGGGTCTTCGCCGCCGACAACCGGATCACCCTCGCCTACATCCCGACGGAGGCCTGACCCCGCGTGAGTACTTCCCAGTCAGCCCAGCTCGCCCCGCGCCCGGCGATCGCCCCGCCGCGCCCCTACGTCTTCCCCGCCGTGCGGCGCAGCGAGGTCGACGGCGGGCAGATCCTGGCCGCGCACCTGCCCGGACAGCCGATCGTCTGGCTCTCCCTGCTGCTCGGCGGCGGCGCGCTGCGCGAGCCCGCGGGCCTGGACGGCCTGGCCCGGGCCACAGCGGGCCTGCTCGACGAGGGCTCGGTGAACTACACCGCGGACGAGTTCGGCACCTTGGTGGAGTCCCTCGGCGGGAACTGGTCGGTGGACACCGGCTGGGAGACCGCGCGGCTCTCGATCGACCTGCCGGTGGCCGAGGCCGTGGCCGGGGCCGGGATGCTGGCCGAGGCCGCGCACCGGCCGGCCTTCACCGACCACGACGTGGAGCGCTACCTCGCCGACCTGGTGGCCGGCAAGCGGGAGTCCTTCGCCCGGCCCGGCCCGCGGGCCCAGGCGGCCTTCCGGGGCGCGCTGTTCGGCGCCGAGACCCGGTTCGGCCGGCTGGCCGGCGGGGACCCGGACACCACGGCCGCGCTGACCGCCGAGGCGGTGCGGGCCTTCCACGCCGACTGGCTCCGGGACGCCGGCACGCTGCTTGTGGTCGGCGACCTGGACCAGGTGGACCTGGCAGAGCTCGGACACACGGTCTTCGGGGAGCAGCCGGGACGGGTCGTGTCGGCCACCGCGCCGAGCCCGCTAGGCCGTCCCACGCTCGCCGCCGACCCGGCCCGGCTGGTGATCGCCGACCGGCCCGGCGCCGTGCAGTCCACGCTGCGGATCGGGCACACCACGCCGACCATGGCCGAGGCGATCGAGGAGGGCCTGGACCGGGTGGCCCTGCGGGTCGCCTCCTCGATCCTGGGCGGGTCCTTCACCTCCCGGCTCAACCACGAGCTGCGCGAGGTCAAGGGCTACACGTACGGCGCCCGCGGGGCCTTCGACCTCGGCCGCCCGGTCGGTTTCTACCAGTTCTCGGCCGAGGTGCGCACCGACGCCACCGGCGACGCGATCGACGACACGCTCCGGGTGATGAGCGAGTTCCTGGACGGCGGGGTCACCCCGGAAGAGCTGGAGAAGACCCGCTCCCACCTGGCCGGCGCGATCCCGATCGAGCTGCAGACGGTGCACTCGGTCGGCCACTACCTGGTGGACATCGTCCGCCAGGGCCTGCCCGATGACTTCGTCACCACTGACCACGCCCACCTGCTCGCGGTCACCCTGGACGAGGTCAACACCGCGATCCGGCGCACCCTGCGGACCGAGGACCTGGTCATCGCGGTCGAGGGCGACGAGTCCGCGATCGCGCTCGACCCGGACCGGTACGCGCCGAAGTCCACGAACTGAGACCGTCGGTCTTCCGACTTGCGCCGCCCAGGACGATCCGTGTTATCGTCCTGGGCAAGGTCATGAGTATCCAGCGACAAGCCCCGGCTCGCTGATCGGCAACCCTTCCACCGCGATGGGGTGCCCCGGGTGAAGACCTGGCCGTGCGCCGGAATCGTCCGCGCAGGGCAAGCGCGGATCTGCGGGCATCTACCACCCCTCGCCGGTCCCACAAGACCCTTGAAGGGGTGCTTTGCGATGACCGTCGCCGTGGCTGAGCTGAACGATGTCCGTAGCAGTGTCAGCGGTATCCGTGACACCGATGGCCCAACCTGTGCCTCGTCTCCCGCCGCGCTGCTGCCCGTGGTCGGCGCGGACCTGACCGTCCCGCTGGTCGGCGGCAACTCGGCCCGCTACGCCAATCTGGACTACGCCGCCTCCGCCCCCGCGCTGCAGGCCGTGGCCGAGCACCTGGCGACCGCGCTGCCGTACTACGCCTCCGTGCACCGCGGCGCCGGCTACGCCTCCCAGGTCTCGACCGCGCTGCTGGAGAACTCCCGCACCTGCGTCGCGAGGTTCCTCGGCGCCCGCGAGGACGACGTCACGATCTTCGTGCGCAACACGACTGACGCGTTGAACCTGCTGGCCACTGCGGTGCCGGAGGGTGGCAGCGTGCTGTACCTGGACCTAGAACACCACGCGAACCTGCTGCCCTGGCAGCGCCGAGGCGACGTCGCCTTGGAGGCGGCGCCGACCCTGCGCGAGACCCTGGCCGACCTCGACGCCGCACTGCGCGCGACGCCGACCGCGCTGGTGGCGATCACCGGCGCGTCGAACGTGACCGGCGAGCTGCTGCCGATCCGCAAGATCGCCCGGCTGGCCCACCGGCACGGTGCCCGGATCGCGGTGGACGCGGCGCAGCTGGCCCCGCATCGGCGGATCTCCCTGGCCGAGTCCGGGATCGACTACCTGGCCTGCTCCGGCCACAAGCTCTACGCGCCCTACGGCGCCGGCGTGCTGATCGGCCGGCGCGACTGGCTCGACGCGGCTCCCGCGTACCTGGCCGGCGGCGGCGCGGTGCGCGAGGTGAGCACGGATACAGAAACGGGCGCGGGCACCACATGGGCCCCGGCCCCGGCCCGGCACGAGGGCGGCACGCCGAACGTGCTCGGCGCCGCGGCACTGGCCAAGGCCTGCGAGACCCTGGCCGCGACCGGCCACGAAGCGGTCAAGGCGCACGAGGAGGCGCTGCGCCGGCGCCTGCTGGACGGCCTGGCCCGGCACCCGGAGATCGAGGTACTGCGGATCTGGCCGGACTCGGCCGAGTCGATCGGCGTGGTCGCCTTCACCGTGGCCGGCCAGGACTCCGGCCGGGTGGCCGCGATCCTGTCCGCCGAGCACGGGATCGGCCTGCGCGACGGCCGCTTCTGCGCGCACCCGCTGCTGGCCCGGCTCGGCAAGGGCCGTGACGGGACTGAGGCTCTGGGCAAGTCCGGCGCGCTGCGCGCGTCCTTCGGCGTCGGCTCCGGCGCAGCCGACGTGGACCGGCTGCTGACCGCGCTCGACTCGCTGCTGAGCGAGGGACCGGCCTGGGAGTACGAGCTCGTCGACGGCCGCTACGCCCCGGTGGACGACCCGCGCCCGCTGCCGGACTTCGCGGGTCCTCGGGCCGGTGCCGGGTCCCCCTGCCAGCAGTGAGCCGGGGCGCGGCGGCCGGCACGGCGCCGGGTCACGGGTGGAAGTACTGGTCGATCACCGTGGCCAGGCCGCCGTTGTTGACGTCGAAGCCGTAGTAGCCCCCGTATTCGCCCAGATCGCTCGCAGCGAACTGGGCCCAGGTCACATCGACGGGCCCGTTGCCATTTCCGACAAGCTTGATCGTCACATTGGCCCACACGTCGTAGACGACCGGCTGGCCGATCGTGACGTACTGCTGGTCGTCCTCGACCCCGGGCCCGCACTGGATCTCGGCCAGTTCTCCGGTGAAGTCGTTGAGCCCGGTCGCCGGGTCCACGCCGACCGCGCTGATGTGCACGAACCTGAATTCGGCGGCCGGGCAGATGCTCGGGGTGGGAGCCGGCGGGTTGGGCGGCGGCGCGGCCTGCGTGGTTGCCGCTGCGGCCACGGCGGCCACCCTGGTCGCGACCGGCGCCGCGGCGGTCGGTACGGCGGCCGACGCGGATCCCGCGGGCAAGGTCAGTGCGGGCAGCGGTATTGCCTGCGCCGTGCCGGAAGCAGAGCCGCCCGCATTCGCTCCACCAGCCTGACTACACCCAGCCAGCGTGACCCCGGTCAGACAAAGGCCCAGTGTCGCAAGACCCATACGGGTGAAACCAGTGGACGTGATCATTCGAACCCTCCCAAGATTGCCGCGCAGATTCCCTTCTCACTCTGAGTGTTCCCTCGGCCGCTGGTTCGGCGCTTGTCCCCGGCTGGTGCACCCGCCGATGGCCGGAAACCCTCGGCTGGTCTGCGATGCAATGCCAAACTGCGGCTCGTGGCCGCGTTTCGCCAGCAATACCTTACGGTCGCTTATAGATCGAGTGGTCCCCAATACGGCGCCATACCAGCAATGGATCACCCTGTTCGTTCTTCTCCAGGTGGAACGTAGCCCGCCCATCCGGGGAAGTGAAGTGCCAGGTAATCGAATAGACCTCGCTGTTAGAGAGCCGATGGACGCGTAGGCGTTTCGGCCATGGCGGCATGCCGGAAAACGAACCTGCCGTGATCGCGGGCAGAAAAAACTCGCGCAGCGCCTGAAGGAACAAGCGCTGATGCTCGGCAGGCAGTCGCGCGAAGTCGGTCCGGAACGACTCGAGTGAACGGTATTTCACTCCTCGCCACCTGCGATCAGGCCCTCCAGATCGGCCAGAAGCTCTTCAGCGGTATCGAAATCCTGGAACCGGCCGTGCGCGATGTCAGCCTCGGCTTCGCGTTCAGCAGCCTGATGCCCTTCGGTCCAGAACCACATCTCGTCGACGGGTACTGGCAGAGTCGGCCGTAGTTCGAGCACCCCGTCTTCGCGTTCGATGAGCTCCACTTGAGCGCCAGCCTCATCAAGACGGTACTTCCGCCGCAACTCTGCCGGGAGCGCCACTGTGCCGCGCCCCTGTACTGCGAGGAAACCGTGATATCCAGCCATAGTTCCAGTATCAAGCGGATCTCGCTAGCAGTCAAGCGGCATTGCCGCTTTACCGCAAAACTCATTGGCAGTTTAGCCGCACTTACTGTCTCGGCCTCAGTCGAGTGAGTGTTCCTGCAAATACAGCCCGATCGCGGTGACGCATACGCCGCCCTGGGTGATCGCGGCGCCGATGCGCTTGATGGATCCGGCCCGTACGTCCCCGGCGGCGAACACGCCGGGGACCGAGGTCTCCATCTGCAGCGGGGGGCGGTCCATCGCCCAGGCCTGGGGCAGCAGTTCGGGGCGGCGGGAGACCTCGACGCCGGTGAGGACGAAGCCGAGTTCGTCCAGGCCGACCACGTCGCGGACCCAGTCGGAGCTGGGCACCATGCCGAGCAGGACGAACAGGCTGGACGCGGGGAACACCTGGGCCGCGCCGCCGGACCGCTCGATCAGCACCACCTTCTCCAGGCGGCCGTAGCCGCGCACCTCGCCGACCTCGGTGCCGCAGTGCACCGAGATCCGGCCGTGCGCGCTGATCAGGTCGGCAAGTTCCGCGGACATCGGGGCCTGGCGCAGGCTGGACTGGGGCACGCTCAGCACGACCGATCTGGCGTGTTCGGCCAGTTTCAGGGCGGCCTTGGCGGCGGCGTCGCCGGAGCCGAGGACCACCACGTCCTCGCCGTCGGTCTGCTCGGCCTCGGCGGCCGTCGCGCCGTAGTAGACGCCCGCGTTGGTCAGTTCCGCCACGCCGGGGGCGTCGAGGGTGCGCCAGGACATTCCGGTGGCGATCAGCACCGTCTTGCCGACCAGGACCTCGCCGCCGGTCAGGGTCACCCGGTGCGAGCCACGCAGCGGCAGCAGGCCGTCGGCGACCTTGGCGCTGCACCATTGGACGCCCAGCCTGCGCGCCTGGGCCAGTGCCCGGTGGGCGAAGTCGGCACCGGTCAGCCCGGTGGGGAAGCCCGACTGGTCTTCAAGGCGGGTGACCACTGACGTCGCCTGGCCGCCGGGGCAGTCGTCCTCGATCACGCAGACTGTCAGCCCCTCGCCGGCGGCGTTGACCGCGGCGGACAGGCCGGCCGGGCCGCCGCCGACCACGAGCAGGTCGTACCGGTCCAGGGTGGCCTCCTCAGTGAGGCCGAGCGCCACCGCCAGTTCGGTGATCGACGGGTCGAAGAGCGCCCGGCCGTCGTCGAACAGGACCGTGGTGGGCGCGGGGGTGGGCAGGTTCAGCTCCCGGGCCATCGCCTGGGCCTCGGGGTCGTCCGAGAGGTCGAACCAGGTGAACTGGATCAGGCTCCTGGTGAGGTAGTCCTTGATCACGTGCGAGTTGGCGGCGAAGCGGTGGCCCAGCACGGTCACGCCGACCGGGATCGCCCGGTACTGCGAGGCCCAGTCCTCCAGCAGGTCCTCCGCGATCGGCAGCAGCCGGTCGGCCAGCGGGTAGGCGGGCAGCACCAGGTACCGGTCGACCTGCGCCTGGGTGATCGCCTGGAGCGCCGCGTCGGCCTGGTCCAGGGTGGTCAACAGGATCCGGCGGGCGCCGGGAGCCGCGGACTTGAGTTGTCCGAAGAGCTCGGTCGCGGCGCCGTCGGGCAGCTGGTGCGCGCTGATCACGAGGGCGATGCCGGCGCCGGAGGCGGCCACGTGGGCCAGTACGTCAGTGGCCTCATTGAGACTGGCCGCGCCCATCACCCGGTACTCCCCGCAGTGCGCCCGCAGCTGCCCGACCAGGTCGTCGCGGTCCACCGCGTCCGCGCTGACCAGCAGGATCAGCGGGTTGTGCGCCGTCGGTCCCATAACCGTCCGCCTATCCGTCGAGGTGCATGATCGCTACCACGACGCTAGCCCTTCACCCCGGGATCCACACTTCGGCAGCTGCCATCGGAGTACTCCGCGCCAGGCGGGGCACCATGTGGGTACGGCTCACGACGGAGCACAGGGATTCGATGGGGGTCGCATGGTTGCGGCAGTGACGTATGTGAACAGCGCTCAACACAACATCGAAGCACTCTCCGACTCCGTCGCCACCGGGCTGATCCTGGGTCTCGGCGTGGGCTTCTCGCTGGCCCTGGTCCTGGGCCTGACCATCCGGGCCGCCCGGTTGTCGAACCGGGAGCGGCGCGCGGCCGAGCATCCCAAGGCCCAGCCGGTCCGCCGCGGCCGGCGCGCCCATCCCCGCCGCGGCTCCGCGGTGGACACCGCCGGGTACGACGCCTACCCGCCGCAGCCCTACTCAGCCCACGAACCCACCTCGCACAAGCCGTATTCCCGGCCCTACCGGGTGCCGCCGCAGGAGCCGCAGGAAGCGAGGGTCAAGTCGAACGGCTCACGGCCGGCCGGCTCGGTCGGCCTGCCGACCACCCCGTGGCCGCCGTCAGAGGACTGATCACGCCCGGATGGTGCCCTCGGCCCTGACGTGCTCGGCGAGCGCCTCCAGGCTCTCGGGACTGTCCGGGACCAGCAGCAGGTCGTCCACGCCCACCGCCCGGTACTCGGCCAAGGCGGCCTGGACCGCCGCCACCGGGCCCACCGCGCCGATCGTGCTCAACAGGTCCGGCGGGGCGGCCGCTACCACGGAGCGGATGTGCGCGCCGGACCGGGCCAGCCGGACCAACTCGCCGAAGCCGGCCTCGGTGAACATGCCCGCGAAGCCCGGCGCACGCAGGTAGGGCACCAGGGAGCGGAGCAGGTCGCGGCGGACCGTCTCGTCCGGGTCGACCGCGACCGGGACCCACAGGGCCAGCCGCGGGATCGGGCGCCCGGCGCGTTCCGCCGCCAACTGCACCCGGCCGCGCAGCCGCGCCATGTGCTCGACCGTGCCGAGTGGCACTATGATCCGGTCCGCGCGCGCCACGGCCACCTCGGTCAGCTCCGCGCCGAAGGCCAGCACCGAGACCGAGCCGTGGCTCGGCTCCAGCGCGCTGGTGTAGCCCCGGGTGCGCACGACCGAGCCGGCGAACTCCACCGGGTGCCCCGCCAGCAGCCCACCGGTCGGCGCGCCGCCCCCGTTCGCGTTCTGTCCCCCGTTCTGTCCCCCGTTTGGGCCCCCGTTTGATCCACTGTTCGGCCCGCCTCCCGGCGAGCCACGCAGCACCAGGGCCGACTCCGCGACCACCGCCGCCGACTCGCCCCGGGACCGCCCGTGCCAGTCCTCGACCACCGTGGAGGTGGACGCGGACAACGCCACGTCCACCTGGCGACCGGTCAGCGCCGCCACCGAAGCCGCTCCGCGGGCGATGGTCACCGGGTCGCGCACAGCGGCTGGCAGCGGACCGATCGTGACCCGCGCCGAACCTCGCCCCATCGCGGTGGCCAGCGCGAACGCGTCGTGGCCGGTGGCCTCGCCGACCATCACCTCGGCGAAACCAAGCAGGTCGGCCAGGATCGCCAGCTCCAGCGACCGGGCCGGATCGGCATCGGTGCGGATACCCACCAGGACGCCCCAACCCGCGATTGTCGACGATGGTGGGGGAGCTACGCCTCCCGGCGGGCCAAGACCCATGACAAACTCATCCTCCCCCTACCAATGGTGTGCGTTTCGGCAAAACGTATCGGCATTGGCCCCGGCGGCGAAAGCCCGCCAGTCCTGCTTGCTCCAAAGCCGGGGTAAATTAACGGGTAAATTAGGCCTGACAATCCGGCTTCGCCCCCGTCCGGCGCCGATCCGCCGGACACCGCCTGAAGCATGAGGAGAAAATCGGTGCGCATCACCTCCGTCGGCCACGCCGGCCTGCTGCTCGAGACGGCGGCCGGGCGAATCCTGTGCGACCCGTGGTTCACCCCCGCCTACTTCGGCTCCTGGGTGCCGTTCCCGGACAACTCCGGGATCGATCCGGCGCGGCTCTCCGATGCCGACTACCTCTACGTCTCCCACCTGCACCGGGACCATTTCGACCCGGAGTGGCTGGGCCGGCACATGTCCCGCGATACCAGGATCCTGCTTCCGGACTACCCTGTCCAGGACCTGCGCACCGCGCTGGAGGATCTCGGGTTCAAACACTTCGTGCAGACGCGGAACAACGTGCCGACGGAGCTCGACGGCGGGCTGCGGGTTCTGATCAACGCCCTGGTCTCCCCCACGGACGGCCCGCTGGGCGACTCGGGCCTGGTCGTGGACGACGGCTACGTGCGGATCTACAACCAGAACGACTCGCGGCCGGTGGAGGTCGGCCCGATCGAGCAGTTCGGCCGGCTGCACGGGCACTTCCTGCAGTACTCCGGCGCGATCTGGTACCCGATGGTCTACGACTTCCCGGAGCGGATGAAGGAGACCGTGGGCCGCCGCAAGCGCCGTAACGGCATGGCCCGTGCGGAAAAATTCATCGAGCAGTATCAAGCCGCCCATGTGTTCCCGTTCGCCGGGCCGCCGTGCTTCCTCGACGAGGACCTGTTCGCGCTCAACGACCTACACCAGGACGAGACGAACGTCTTCCCGGACCAGTTCGCCTTCCTCGACTACCTGCGCGCCGAGCACGGCCGCGAGAACGCCCACCTGTTCTTCCCCGGCACCACGGTCGAGCTGGACGCCGACGGCAACTGCACGGTCGAGCAACTGCCGGAGGCCGAGATCGCCCACATCCGGGACGAGCGCGAGTCCTACCTGCTCGCCTACCAGGCCCGGACCAAGCCGGTGATCGACGCGATCTTGGCCGAGCTGCCACAAGACCGCTCGGACCTGGTCGCCCAGCTGCAGGAGTGGGTGCAGCCGCTGATCGAGACAGCCGACCACACGTGCGCCGGGCTCAACGGCCGGATCCTGCTGGAAGTCGCGGCGGCGGCCGGGGACGGGGAGGGAAACGAGCAGATCCTGTTCGACTTCATCGACCGCAAGATCTCCCACTACCAGGGCGAGGAGTGCCGCTACCGGTTCCGCGTCGCCCGCCCGCTGATCGAGCGCCTGGTCCGAGAGCGGGCCCAGGACTGGGTCAACGAGCTGTTCCTCTCGTGCCGCTTCGAGGCCTCCCGCAAGGGCCCGTACAACGAGTACATCTACACGTTCTTCAAGTCGCTGTCCGTCGAGCGGATGACCTACGTCGAGGGCTACTACGCCGAATCGCAGAGCGTCGACGACTACGTCCGGGCCGACGGCCAAGTGATCCAGCGCCACTGCCCGCACCTGAAGGCCGACCTGACCCGCTTCGGCACCATCAAGGACGGCGTGCTCACCTGCCAGCTGCACGCATGGGAGTTCGACCTGGTCACCGGCCGCTGCCTGACCAGCGACGACCGCAAGCTGGTCACCCGCCCGTGCGCGCCGGCCGGCACTCCGCAGGGCGACGCCGACGCGGCCTACCCGGAGCTCACCGCGACCACCGTCACGGAGTCCTGACGCGCTGCTACTATGATTCATCTTAGTATGGTCAATCATACTAAGATGCATTCATACCTGAGCGGAGGTCCGGCATGGTCGGTTTTGTGGGGCGCCACCAGGAGTTGGACACGCTCAGCAGGCATTTGGACTGGGTCATCGACGGACAAGGCGACCAGCGCGGCCGTGCGGTGCTGCTGCGCGGCCGCCGCCGAGTGGGGAAGTCCCGCCTGGTCGACGTGTTCTGCGCCCGGGCCGGCGTTCCCCACGTCATCTTCCAGGCCACGCGCGGCCTTCCTGCGGCGACAGAGCGCGAGCGCCTCATCTCCGCCGCCAGGGACTCGAATCTTCCGGACACCACCCTGCTCGACGGAATCGGCCGGATCGACGCCTGGGACACCGCGCTGCGGCAGGTGGCCGCGGTACTGCCGGATGATCAGCCCAGCATCGTCGTCATCGACGAGTTCCCCTGGCTGATCGAAGGCGATCCGGCGGTCGAAGGGGCGCTGCAGACGGTCTGGGACAGAACTCTCAGCGCCAAACCTGTGCTCCTGATCCTGATCGGCAGCGATCTGGCCATCATGGAACACCTGTCGGACTACGGCCGCCCTTTTCACCAGCGTGGTGTCGAGATGCGTCTGGCCCCGCTGAACCCGCTCGATGTCAGTCGGCTCACCGACCTGCCCGCGGCCGAGGCCTTCGACGCGTACCTCGTCACCGGCGGTCTGCCGCTGATCTGCCAGGAATGGCGCAAGGGCGAGGGCCGCGCCGCGTTTCTCGCGCGAATGCTGGAGGACCCGACTTCACCGCTCCTGGTATCCGGCGAACGGTCGCTCGCCGCGGAATTCCCCACTGCCCTCCAGGCCAGGCGAGTCCTGTCGGTGATCGGCTCGGGCGAGCGCACATTCACCAATATCGCGCGCGGCGCCGGTACGCCGGATGATCCGCTGGGTTCGGGAACAGTCAGCCCGATCCTGCACGACCTGGTTCGCAAACGACTGGTCGCCATCGACACGCCGCTGTCGTCCAAGCCCGGGGACAAGGACCGGCGCTACCGGGTCGCCGACCCTTACCTTCGCCTCTGGCTCGCCTTCCTCGAAGAGGGGATCTCCGAGGTGGAACGCGGCCGCGGGAAACTGGTCGCCCAGGCGATCGAGCGCAGTTGGCCGTCGTGGCGGGGCAGGGCGATCGAACCGGTGATCCGGGAATCGCTCTCGCGCCTGCTGCCGGACGACCAGTGGCCACAGGCCAGGCAGATCGGAGGCTGGTGGCCGAGGACCAACAGCCCCGAGCTGGATCTGGTGGGCGCAGACCGGGTACCGGCCCGGGAGATCAGCTTCATCGGGTCGGTCAAGTGGCTGGAAAACAGTCCCTTCGACACACGTGACTATGCCGCGCTGGCCAGGGATGCACTGGCCGTGCCCGGTGCACAAGAAGACACACCACTGATCGCGGTATCCAGGTCCGGATTCAGCATCGACGCGCTTTCCGCCACCTACGGCCCGGAACAGCTGATCGAGGCCTGGGCGGCGCGGTAAGCGGGAATCGGCAATGACGATTGGTACGCCCGCCCGGTCGGGGTCAGTCGGCCGGGCGGGCGGTTCAGGGGTGGGTCAGGCCGCCATGGAGCGTTCGACGGCGTCGAGGATCCGGTCGACGGAGGGCAGATACCAGTGCTCCAGCTTCGGCGGCGGATACGGGATGTCCAGGCCGGTCACCCGCAGCACCGGGGCCTCCAGGTGGAAGAAGCAGCGCTCGGCGACCCGGGCGGCGATCTCCGCGCCGAAGCCGGCGAAGCCCGCCGCCTCGTGCACCACGATCGCGCGGCCGGTGCGCTGGACGCTGGCCTGGACGGTCGCGTCGTCGAACGGGACCAGGGAGCGCAGGTCCAGGACTTCCAGGTCCCAGCCGTGCGCGGCGGCGGCCTCGGCGGTCTCCAGGGCCAGCGGCACGGTCTGGCCGTAGGCGATCAAGGTCAGGTCCCGACCGGGACGGCGCACCGCGGCCTGCCCGATCGGGCCGCCGGTCGACGGCAGGCGAACGGCGGCCTTGGTCCAGTACAGCCGCTTGGGTTCGAAGACGACCACCGGATCCGGGGAGGCGATCGCGCTGCGCAGCAGCCAGTAGCCGTCCTCGACTGTGGCCGGGGTCAGGACGTGGATTCCGGGGGTGTGCGCGACGTACGCCTCGGAGGAGTCGCTGTGGTGTTCGACCCCGCCGATTCCGCCGCCGTACGGGATGCGGATCACGATCGGCATCGGCAGCGCGCCGCGGGTCCGGTTGCGCAGCTTGGCCACGTGGCTGACCAGTTGCTCGAAGGCGGGGTAGGCGAAGGCGTCGAACTGCATCTCCACGACCGGGCGGTAGCCGTACATGGCCAGGCCGACTGCGGTGCCCAGGATGCCCGCCTCGGCTAAGGGGGTGTCGAAGCAGCGCCGGTCGCCGAATTGCGCGGCCAGGCCCTGGGTGATCCGGAACACCCCGCCGAGCGTGGCCACGTCCTCGCCGAAGACCAGCACCTTCTCGTCTGCGGCCATCGCGTCTCGCAGGGCGGTGTTCAGGGCGGCGGCCATGGTCACGGGGGGCGGGTCGGCGCTAGCTGTCGTGGGCGACGGCGACGGCGAAGCGGGGGCGACGGTGGCCGCGCTCATCGAGCTTCTCCTTCGCGGCGTTGCTCCTCGATCGCCTCGGCCTCGGCGGCCAGGGCCGCGTGCTGCTCGCGCAGCTGCGTGGTCGGCGCCGCGTAGACGTGCTCGAACAGCTCGTCGAAGCCGACCTCGGACGGGCCGGTCAGGTCGGCCCGCATCGCCGTCGTGTACTTCTCGCAGTCGGCCGCGATCTCGGCCTCCAGCGCCTCGTCGAGCGCGCCGCTGGCCTTCAGGTAGCCGGCCAGCCGCTGCACCGGGTCGCGCAGCAGCCAGTGGTCGACTTCAGCGGAGTCTCGGTAGCGGGTGGCGTCGTCGGCGTTGGTGTGCGGGCGGATCCGGTAGGTGACCGCCTCGATCAGGGTCGGGCCGCCGCCCTGCCTGGCTCGCTCCATCGCCTCGCCGAGCACGGTCAGTACCGCGATGACGTCGTTGCCGTCGACCCGGACGCCCGGCATCCCGTAGCCGATCGCCTTGTGCGCCAGGGATATCGCGTGGGTCTGCTTGGCCAGCGGGACGGAGATCGCGTACTGGTTGTTCTGGATGAAGAACACTGCCGGGACCTGGTACACCGCTGCGCTGTTGCAGGCTTCGTGGAAGTCGCCCTCGCTGGTCGCGCCGTCGCCGAGCAGGCACAGGGTCACGACCGGGTCGCCGGCCAGCTTCGCCCCGAGGGCCAGGCCGACCGCGTGCGGGGCCTGGGTGGCCAGCGGCGTGCACTGCGGCGCGGTACGCCACTGCTTCGGGTCGTAGCCGCAGTGCCAGGAGCCGCGCAGCAGGGTCAGCGCCTCGGCGGGCTCGATGCCGCGGATGGCCAGGGCGGCGGTGTCGCGGTACGTGGGCAGTAGCCAGTCCTCCGCGCGCAGCGCCAGCGCGGCGCCGACCTGGCAGGCCTCCTGGCCGCGCGAGGACGGGTACACCGCCAGGTGGCCCTGCATGACGAGCGCGGTGGCCTCGGTGTCGAAGGCCCGGGACAGGCACAGGGCGCGGTACACGTCGATCAGGCGGCCGGGTTCCAGCAGCGCGGCCGGCGGCCGCAGGCCGCCTTCGGCCGGTGCGCCGTGCTCATCCAGGTAGCGTGACGGCGCGGAATCCCACCAGAGCAGGTCGCCGGGGTCACCGACGCTCACGCCTGCCAGGGCGCTTTCCACCGTGCTGATCCTGTGTTCAAGGAGCGTCATGGGGTCTCCACTACAGCCCGCAAATAGTACCGACCGACTGTTCGGTCGGGATCGTTGACGACAGTGTGCTCGACTCCGGGGCCTCTTGTCCACAGTACGGACACTTGTGTGCGTCAGGCGCGCGGGACTAGGCCGATCCGGGCTTTCTCTCAGCGGCTTAGTCGCGTCGCCGGAGTCCCTCGAACACGAGGGTGGTCAGCGCCTTCGCGATGTCCTGGCCGCCGTCCGCGCCCGCCCGGTTGCTCTCACTGGCGGCGGCGGCCTCGCCGGCCGGCCGGTACCACTCCGACACCGAGTTGACCAGGCCGAAGATCAAGCGGGAGGTCAGCCGTGGGTCGAGGTCGCTGCGCAGGTCCCCCTCCTCGATCGCCGCGCTGACCAGGCCGGCCACGCGGTGGTCGAACTCGCGCCGGCGGTCCAGCGCGGCGCGCTCGGCCGCGCTGTTGCCGCGCACACGCAGCAGGAGGGTCACATAGGGCAGATTGCGCACGAGTTCCTGGCAGGTTCGGTCCAGGACGTAGGCCAGCTGCTGCGCCGCGCCCGCGTCGGCCAGGGCGGGCTCGTCGAGCACGGCGAACAGGCCGTCCAGGGCCCGGGTCACCGCGAGCCGGAGCAGTTCCTCCTTGCCCGCCACGTGGTGGTAGATGGAGGACTTGCTGATCCCGGCGGCCTTCGCCAGATCCTCCATCGAGGTGCCGTCGTACCCCCGCACGTTGAACACCTCGACCGCGACGCTCAGCAGTGACTCGGTGGTGTAGGTGTCTCGTCTGGGCATATGGGGCTCCGCTCCTGTCCGGCTTGAGACTACCGAACGTTCGGTTAATGTACCTACTAAAGAGGACGTGTACACGGCCGCAGGAGAAGAGGAACCTTCATGACTGGGACAGGCAACGTCGCCGAACTGGTAGCCAGGCACCGCCCCACGCTGGACGCCGCGCTGGCCGCAGTCGGCACCCGCGAATTCTTCACCCACTTCCCCGAGCAGGCAAAGGCCTACCCGGCCGAGGCCGCCGCGGCGGGGAAGAGCTGGTTCGACGCGAGCCTGGGCACCGCCTTCCCGCTCGATCAGCCGGGCACCAGCGGCCGGGTCGGCGCCGAGCGCTCCCCCTACGGCTTCGACCTGGGCGTGACCTACCCGCACCCCGACCTCGAGGTGCTGCTGCCCGCGATGGCGGCCGCGATCCCGGCCTGGCGCGACGCCGGCGCCGAGGTGCGCGCGGCGGTCTGCATCGAGATCCTCACCAGGCTCAACGAGCAGTCCTTCCAGATCGGCCACGCCGCCATGCACACCTCCGGGCAGGCCTTCGGCATGGCTTTCCAGGCCGCCGGGCCGCACGCGCAGGACCGCGGCCTGGAAGCGGTGGTCTACGGCTACCAGGCGCAGGCCGACCACATCGAGAGCGCGGTCTGGGAGAAGCCCCAGGGCTCGCGCGGGTCCATCCGGCTGGCCAAGAAGTGGCGCACCGTGCCGCGCGGCATCGCCCTGGTCGTCGGCTGCAACACCTTCCCGACCTGGAACGGCTACCCCGGCCTGTTCGCCTCGCTGGTCACCGGCAACGCCGTCGCGGTCAAGCCGCACCCCGGCGCGGTCCTGCCGCTGGCCGTCACGGTCGACGTGGCCCGCACCGTGCTGGCCGAGTACGGCTTCGACCCGAACCTGGTCACCCTGGTGGCCGAGGCCCCGGGCGAGGGGGTCGCCAAGACCCTGGCCCTGCGCCCCGAGGTGAAGATCATCGACTTCACCGGCTCCACCGAGTTCGGCGACTGGCTGGAGCGCAACGCGCCGCAGGCCCAGGTCTACACCGAG
>Ga0302314_10003005_pt1 | contig 31238 bp, 29 predicted proteins | sample III_Palsa_N2_3_FD_200533 | JGI IMG/M metagenome (GOLD analysis project Ga0302314, IMG submission 200533) | Peat permafrost microbial communities from Stordalen Mire near Abisko, Sweden - III_Palsa_N2_3 | ecosystem: Environmental > Terrestrial > Soil > Palsa > Peat permafrost | place: Sweden... | reverse complement strand
CCGGTCGACGACAAGAAGCTCCTCACGGCCGCTATCAAGGGCATGGTGTCGAGCCTCGACCCGCACTCGTCGTATCTCGACAAGACTGATTACGAAGAACTGCAGGAACAAACCAAGGGCCGCTTTGCCGGCCTCGGTATTGAAATCTCGTCGGAAGACGGCCTGATCAAGGTGATCTCGCCGATCGAAGACACGCCTGCGTTCCGCGCCGGCATCCGTCCGGGCGACCTGATCACGCGCATCAACGACAAGCCGGTCCGTGGCATGACGCTCGACCAGGCGGTCAAGCAGATGCGCGGCGACCCGGGCACCAAGGTCACGCTCACGATCTTCCGCAAGACCGATGACCGCACGTTCCCGCTCACGGTCACGCGCGCCATCATCAAGGTGCAGAGCGTGAAGATGAAGATCCTGGCTCCTGGCTATGCGTACATCCGCATCACCAGCTTCCAGGAACGCACCACGCCCGATCTGGCTGAGAAGCTCCAGGAAATCGCGCGCCAGCAGCCGAACCTGAAGGGCCTCATTCTCGACCTGCGTAACAACGGCGGCGGTCTGCTGCAAAGTGCGGTGGGCGTAGCGGGTGCCTTCCTGCCGCCGGATTCGGTGGTGGTGTCGACCAACGGCCAGATTCCGGATTCGAAGCAGGTCTACCGCGACACCTACGACAACTACCGTCTGCCGTCGTTCGACAGCGATCCGCTGAAGGACGAAGCGCCGATCTTCAAGACCGTGCCAATGATCGTGCTGACCAACGCCTACTCGGCGTCGGCGTCGGAAATCGTTGCGGGTGCGCTGCAGGATCAGCACCGTGCGCTGATTGTCGGCAAGACGTCGTTCGGCAAGGGTTCGGTGCAGACGGTGCGTCCAATGACCGCTGACACCGCGCTGCGTCTGACCACGGCGTACTACTACACGCCGAGCGGCCGCTCCATCCAGAACAAGGGCATCCGCCCCGACATCGCGGTGGATCAATACGCTGACGGCGATCCGGACGACGCACTCGTTACGCGTGAAGTCGACTACTCGAACCACCTTGCGAACACGCAGGATCCGAACGAGAAGAAGGAACAGGATCAGCGCGAGGCGGACCGCATGGAACAGTTGCGGGTGCTTGAAGAGCAGAACGACAAGAAGACGCCGGAACAACGTCAGAAAGATCGCGACCGTAAGCCGGTCGAGTTCGGTTCGGCAGATGACTTCATGCTGCAACAAGGCCTGAACAAGCTGGAAGGCAAGCCCGTGCAGGAATCGAAGTCGCTCTCCGAACGCCGTCTCGCGCAGAACAAGCCGGAGCAATCCGCTTCGGCACCGGTTGCAGTGAAGCCGACCACGCCGGTTCCGGGCATGGGCGCATCGGGCAGCACACCGGCGTCCGCGCCGGCTCCGGCCTCGCAAAGCAACTAAGTAGCAAGCCTCACCAAAGGATCTTCGCAGCGCACGCTGCGAAGATCCCTCCCCCAAGCGCGATTAAAATAACCAGAATGAACACGCGCGCAGCAGGCGATGCCTGACCTTGTAGCCGGCGGCCCTGTCTGCCGTCACCGCGCGAATCACTTCTGCGCCCCGCCATGAACGACGATCAACTGCTCCGCTATTCCCGCCATATCCTTGTCGACGAACTCGGCATCGAGGCTCAACAGCGTTTTCTCGATGCGCACGCAATCGTCGTCGGCGCAGGCGGCCTCGGCTCGCCGGCGGCAATGTATCTGGCCGCGGCCGGCGTGGGCAAGCTGACGCTGGTGGACGCCGACACGGTCGACCTCACCAACTTGCAGCGCCAGATCCTGCACGTGACGGCTTCGGTGGGCCGCAGCAAGGTCGAATCCGGGCGCGATGCGATTGCGCAGCTCAATCCCGACGTGGTGGTGGACGCGGTCGCACAGCGCGTGGACGACCTATGGTTGGACGCGGCCGTACCGCACGCGACCGTCGTGCTCGATTGCACCGATAACTTCGCGACGCGGCACGCCATCAACCGCGCCTGCTTTGCGCACGGGGTGCCGCTTGTGTCGGGTGCGGCACTGCGCTTTGACGGGCAGATCAGCACGTTCGACTTCCGCGACCCAGCGTCGCCGTGCTACGCGTGCGTGTTTCCGGAAGATCAGCCGTTCGAGGAAGTGGCCTGCTCGACGATGGGTGTGTTGCGCCGACCGTGGGGATCATCGGCGCGATGCAGGCAGCCGAGGCACTGCGTGTGATTGCGGGAATCGGCACATCGCTCGTGGGCCGTTTGATGATGCTCGACTCACTGCGAATGGAGTGGAATACGATGCGCATCGCGCGCCAGCCGGATTGCCCGGTGTGCGGCGAAGCGCATCGATTCAAACCAACGCCACCCGCTTGAGCGCCGCCTGCACCTCTTCCGGCTCGAATGAAGCCAGCACATCCGCCACCGGCTTCTCCAGCGACTTCACATGCGAGCGCAGGATCTCCTGCTTCACGACCAGCAACTGGCTCGGGTGCATGGAGAACTCGGTAAGTCCCATTCCGAGCAACAGACGCGTGAGCGTCGGATCCCCCGCCATCTCGCCGCACACCGACACCGGCACACCCGCCCGCTTCGCCTCGCGCAGCGTGAAGGCGATCAGATGCAGTACCGCGGGATGCAGCGGATCGTAGAGATGCGCGACGGCGTTGTCGGCGCGGTCGATCGCCAGCGTGTACTGGATCAGATCGTTGGTACCGATCGACAGGAAATCGAGCCGCTTCAAGAACAGCGGCAACGCAATCGCCGCCGCCGGGATCTCGATCATCGCGCCGACTTGCACGTTCGGATCATAGGCAAGGCCCGCGTCGTCGAGTTGCCGTTTGGCCTCACGGATCAGATCAAGCGTCTGATCGATCTCCTGCGCATGGGCGAGCATCGGAATCAGGATCTTCACCGTGCCGAACGCCGAGGACCGCAGGATGGCGCGTAACTGCGTCAGGAACATCTGCGGCTCGGACAGGCTCCAGCGGATCGCCCGCAAACCCAGCGCAGGGTTCGCGGCGGTCTCGTAGCCGTCGCCGCTGCTCATCGAATCGAGCGGCTTGTCGGCGCCCACGTCGATCGTGCGGATCGTCACCGGGAGCCCGTTCATCAGTTCCACGGCCCGCTTGTATGCCTCGAACTGCTCCTCTTCGGCCGGCAGCTTGTCCTTGTGATTCATGAACAGGAATTCGGTGCGAAACAGGCCAATGCCGGTCGCACCCGCATCCACCGCCGCTTTGGCGTCGTCGGGCAATTCGATGTTCGCGCAGAGCTCGATACGCGTGCCGCACAGCGTCTGCGTGGGTGAGAACTTCAGGCGCTGCAGCTTGCGCTGCTCGAGCGCCTTCTCGCTTTGCCGGTACGAATATTCTTCGAGGACGATCGGCGCCGGATCGACGATCACAATCCCGTGGTCGCCGTCGACGATGATCAAATCGTCCTGGCGGATCAACGCGCTCGCATGCTGCACGCCGACCGCAGCGGGAATGCCGAGGCTGCGCGCGACGATCGCCGTATGCGAGGTGCGTCCGCCCAGATCCGTGACGAAGCCCTGAAACGTCTGCGTCTTGAACTGCATCATGTCGGCGGGCGCGATGTCATGCGCCACGACGATCATTTCATCGCAGGTACCGTGCACGTTGTGCACGAGGTTGGCCGCCGAAGCGCCGGCCAGCGCCTTCAGCACACGTTCGACCACCTGCTGGATGTCGGCTTTGCGCTCGCGCAGATATTCGTCTTCGATGTCGTCGAAGTGGCGCGACAGGCGTTCGAGTTGCTCGGTAAGCGCCCACTCGACGTTATAGCGGCGCGTGCGGATCAGATCGATGGTCTCCTGAACGAGCATCGCATCGTTCAGGATCATTGAATGAACGTTGATAAATGCGCCCATCTCGCTCGGCGCGTCGGCCGCGAGATCCTCGCGCAATGCGTCAAGCTCCTGATGCACGAGTTGCTGGGCCGAGCGGAAACGCTCGACCTCACCCTCGATCTGGGCAGGTTCGATCAAATAGTGGTCGACGTCGAGTGCAGCCGGGGCGATCAGATAGGCCCGCCCGATGGCAATACCGCGTGACACGGGAATTCCATGCAGCGTGAAGGACACGCGCACCTCCTCTAGTTGTGTAATGCCGCGGTAGACCGCTGCAATGCTCTCAGACCTTGCACGTCATTATAAATTCCGCAGCGGCTCAACGCCCGCTTCAACAGTGTGCAGCGCAACACGCCGACAGCATCCAGGCGGCATACCAAACATCGCACGTTGCTGACATCGCGCCTGCCCATGGCTTGCGATATCACAACGGCACGCACACGACAGTGCCTCTCCGACGATTGTGACGTGTTAAAAAAAACGCCGCGGAAAACCGCGGCGTGATGACTCAAACAATTCGGTGCGCGCGGCGCTTTACTGACCCTCGCCGAATTTATCAGCGATCAGTTTCAGTAGTGCGTCCATGGCTTCCTTTTCGTCCGAGCCTTCGGTCTCGATCAGCACCGTACTGCCGATCCCCGCGGCCAGCATCATCACACCCATAATGCTTTTCGCGTTGATGCGCCGCCCGTTGCGGCTCATCCAGATTTCAGCCTGGAAGTTACCCGCGAGTTGCGTCAGTTTGGCCGACGCGCGCGCGTGCAGCCCCAGCTTGTTCACGATGGTCGTTTCCTGTTGCAGCATGTGTTGGTCCGAAGCGCGGGTAGTGAGATGTTATGAAGGATGAAACTGAAACCGTTACAGGCTCGTCGAGCCCTGCTTGTGGGTGAGATCGGTCTCGGGCGGCATGGCCGGCACGCAATCGCCCATCACAGGAGCGCACGCAGGCGGCGGGGGCGAACCCGGAACAATCGTCTGGACACCCTTCGTCGCCCCGGACAGCGCCTTGTCGACGAGCGTGTCGAGCGGCGTTGCGCGGTAACAGACCGCACGCAGCAGCATCGGCAGATTCACGCCGGCCAGCACGCGCACTTGCGGCAGCGTCGCGAGCCGCGCGGCGATGTTCGAGGGCGTCGCGCCGAACATGTCGGTCAGCACGAGTGCGCCGTTCTCTTCCTTAAGCCGCTCGACCTCGGAGTAGGCGAATGCGACGACCTCTGCGGGATCGCAATCCGGCGACACGTCGATAACACCGATACGGGCCGGTAAGCCACCGTAGACGTGCGCGATACAGTCCCTGAGCGCAGTTGCGAGAGGGGCGTGTGCAATGATCAGAATGCCTGCCATGTCAGCCTTGCTGCAAAAAAAGGCCCTGAACCGTGACCCGGAATACATGGGGTCGTCACACCCTCGACCGGCCGATGGTCATGAGGGTCGGAACGGCGTTTCTCAACGCCCGCATAACCAGCCTGTGCGGCCGGCAATGTGCGCGTGCTTCATGCCTGCTCATCTCCGCGGCCCACCCTGCACGGCCGTTGGCGATGCTAACTGACGCGGGGTGCCGCTAAAGAGCGGGCATTGTAACAGGCCCATTTTCGCGCTTCCGTCACTTGTTCGCTCAGCGCCACCACCGCTCGCTTCGGCCCCGGCCAGACGCGCCGCCCAGACCCGCCGCTATCGCACTACGGCATCCCCCCACCGTCCATTGCACCGCTTATTGCGCCGCCATTAGCCGGCTGCCCGCTCCAGCGCGTCGATGAACATCGCGGCAACGTCGAAGCCGGTCTGATCCATGATTTCGCGGAAGCACGTCGGGCTCGTCACGTTCACCTCCGTCAGCCAGTCGCCGATGGCGTCCAGCCCAACCAGCAACAGGCCGCGTGCGGCCAGCACCGGTCCCAGCGTTTCCGCAATCTTGCGATCGTGCTCGGTCAGCGGCTGTGCAACGCCTAGACCACCCGCCGCCAGGTTGCCGCGCACTTCGTTACCCTGCGGAATGCGCGCCAGGGAAAACGGCACCGGCTGGCCGCCGATCAGCAAGATGCGCTTGTCGCCATCCTTGATCTCGGGGATGAATTTCTGCGCCATCACCGAACGCGCGCCGTCATGGCTCAGCATTTCGATGATCGAACCGAGGTTCATGCCATCGGCCTTCACCCGAAACACACCCATGCCGCCCATGCCGTCGAGCGGCTTTAGGATCACATCGCCATGCTCGGCGTGAAACGCACGCAGCCGTGCCGCGTCGCGCGTCACCAGCGTCGGCGCAACAAACTGCGGAAACTCGCCGATCGCGAGCTTTTCCGAATGATCGCGAATCGCCTGCGCTCTATTGAAGATGCGGGCGCCGCCGCGTTCTGCAAGCTCGAGCAGCCACGTCGACGTCACGTATTCCATGTCGAACGGCGGGTCTTTGCGCATCACCACCGCGCTAAAGCTTTTGAGCGAGCGCGCCGCCGCGGCATCCGCCGCATACCACGTCTCGCGATGGCCGTCCGACTGGTCGCCGACAATCGCAAAGCGCTGCACGTTCGCCTCGACATCCGCTCCCGTCCACGCCAGGTGTTTCGGCTCGCAGGTGTAGAGCGTGTGACCGCGCCGGGCAGCCTCGGCCATCATCGCGTAGGTCGAATCCTTATAGATCTTGAAGTGATCCAGCGGATCGGCGATAAACAGAATGTCCATGGGGGTCCTGATGCGCCCTGATGGGCTTGGCATGATGCGTTAAATAAGGGCGGCGTCCTGCTCCGCGCCGCCTGTCGGTCAAGCGCAGTTCCGCTGCGCCGAGGTGAAACGCGAGGTCCGAACTCAGACCTGAATGGCTTCGGGATCGGTCTTTTCGAGTTCGACCGAAGCGGCCAGCAGTCCGAGGCGCGCCACCACGCCATACATATAGAAGCGGTTCGGCGGCGCCACACCCGGCTTCGCATGTGCGTCGGGCAACGCCGTGTGCTCGAAGCCGAGCGGCACGAAGTGCATGCCCGGTGCATTCAGGTTCTGGTCGCGCTCGCGGCTGCCGTGCACGCGGTAAAAACCGCCCACCACGTAGCGGTCGATCATGTACACGACCGGCTCGGCCACTTCCTCACCGATGCGCTCGAAAGTGTAAACACCTTCCTGCACGATCACGTCGTGAACCTCGAGGCCGTCCTTGGTCGCGGCCATCTTCGCGCGTTCGCGCTTGGTGAGGGCAGCGACTTCCGAGGCGTCGTGCACGGTCATCACGCCCATGCCGTAGGTCCCCGCATCCGATTTGATGACCACATACGGCTTCTCGGAGATGCCGTACTCACGGTATTTCTTGGCAGTCTTCTTCAGCACGCCGTCGATCGCATCGGCCAGCGCCTGTTCGCCGGTGTGCTCCTGGAAATCGACTCCCTCGACATGCGCGAAGTATGGATTGATCATCCACGGGTCGATCTCCACCATCTTCGCGAACTTCTTCGCGACGTCGTCATAGCAGGAGAAGTGCGTCGATTTGCGCCGTACCGCCCACGCTGCATGCAACGGTGGCAGCACGTATTGCTCGTGCAGGTTTTCGAGGACCGGCGGAATTCCGCCGGACAGATCATTGTTCAGGAGAATCGAACATGGATCGAAGTTCTTCAGGCCGAGCCGGCGCGGCGTGCGTTCGAGCGGTTCGAGGACGATCTTCTGACCGTCCGACAGCGCAATGGTGACCGGCCCGACGATGCTTTCGTCGAGCGTGCCGAAACGCACGTTGAGCCCGGCCTGACGCATGATGGTCGCCAGACGCGCGACATTCTCCAGATAAAACGCATTGCGCGTGTGACGCTCCGGAATGACCAACAGGTTCTTCGCGTCCGGACAGATTTTTTCGATCGAGGCCATCGCCGCTTGCACGGCAAGCGGCAACACTTCCTGCGGCAGGTTGTTGAACGCGCCGGGAAACAGATTGGTGTCGACCGGCGCGAGCTTGAAGCCCGCGTTGCGCAGATCGACCGAGCAATAGAACGGCGGCGTATGTTCCTGCCATTCAAGACGGAACCAGCGTTCGATGGCGGGTGTAGCGTCGAGGATCTTCCGCTCGAGGTCGAGCAGCGGGCCGTTTAACGCCGTAACTAGGTGCGGAACCATTGATCACTCGCAGACTGGAGAAAAAAGATTGTAGAGCAAATGCTTCGTCCATCTGGGGACGGTTTCTCCATTCGCAAGCAGGGACGGATGCATTCTCCCTATCGGCACGATAGCCCGCGAAACGGCTCATCCAAGCCAGTTTAGCGCGATTCATCCGGAACCAGCGGATCGGAGACTACCAAGAAAAAGGCCCGCCAGAAGGCGGGCCAAAGTCGCTGCGCTTGATTCGTGATCGTGATTCGTAAAACCTGAAAACCCTTGAAACCTTATTCGACGTGCTCGCCGTGCAGGCTGACGTCCAGGCCTTCGCGTTCCTCTTCTTCCGTCACGCGGATACCCATCACCAGGTCGATGGCCTTCAGCAGGACGAAGCTCACCACGCCGCTGTAGATCAACGTCGTCAGCACGCCCTTGGCCTGCAGGATCACGCTACCGTCCGCGCCGCCGATGTCCTTGACTGCGAACACGCCGGTCAGCAGTGCACCGACGATACCGCCGACGCAGTGCACGCCGAAGCAGTCGAGCGAATCGTCATAGCCGAGCTTGCCCTTGAGCCACGTTGCCGACCAGAAGCAGATCACGCCTGCGGCAATACCGATTGCCAGCGAACCGCCGATGCCGACGAAACCCGAAGCCGGCGTAATCGCCACCAGACCCGCCACTGCGCCCGACACGATGCCGAGTACCGACGGCTTGCCCTTGGCGATCCATTCAGCAAACATCCATGCGAGTGCTGCGGCTGCCGTTGCAACTTGCGTGGCGAACATCGCGAAGCCGGCACGGCCGTCTGCTGCCACTGCCGAACCTGCGTTGAAACCGAACCAGCCCACCCACAGCATCGCGCCACCGATCAGCGTCAGCGTGAGGTTGTGCGGAGCCATCACTTCCTTGCCGTAGCCGACGCGCTTGCCGAGCACCAGGCAGCACACGAGACCCGCGATACCGGCGTTGATGTGCACCACCGTGCCGCCTGCGAAGTCGAGGATGCCCGCGCTAGCCAGCCAGCCGGTCGGTTCCCAGACCATGTGAGCGATCGGCGAGTAGACGATGATCGACCACAGCGTCATGAACACCAGCATCGCCGAGAACTTCATGCGGTCAGCAAACGCACCCGTGATCAGTGCCGGCGTGATGATCGCGAAGGTCATCTGATACACGCAGTAGACCGTTTCCGGGATCGTCGGAGCCAGGTGGCTCACCGTCAGCGTGGTCGCCTTGTCGCCGTGGATATAGTTCATCCCGGTCATGAAGATGCGCGAGAAGCCGCCGATGAACATGCCGCCAGGCGTGAAGGCGATGCTATAGCCCACCACCACCCAGACGATCGTCACGACGCAGGTAATCGCGAAGCTTTGCATCAGCGTCGCGAGCACGTTCTTCTTGCGAACCATGCCGCCGTAGAACAATGCGAGGCCCGGGATCGTCATGAACAGCACGAGCGCGGTGGAGGTCAGCATCCAGGCGGTGTCGCCGGAGTTGATCTTCGAGGAGTCGACCGAGAACGGTGCGGTCGGCGCTGCCGGTGCGGCTGCTGCGGCGGCAGCCGATGCGTCAGGTGCGGAGGCTGCGGTTGCGGCCGGTGCAGACGCGTCCGCTGCCGGTGCCGAAGCAGTGGCAGCCGGGGCGGAAGCGTCCGCTGCCGGCGCACTCGCCGTCGTATCGGCAGGCGCCGAAGCGGTCGCGGGTGCGGAGGCGTCGTCCGCGAGGGCGGCGCCGATACCGCCCGCGAGCAGCGATCCGGCCATCAGCATGGACATCAATAATTTGCGCATCTTGGTTTTCCTCTTGTAGCTGGTCGCTATCGTTCTAATTACAGGGCGTCCGCCCCGGTCTCCCCGGTGCGAATCCGAATCACTTGCTCGATCGGCGTGACAAAAATCTTGCCGTCACCGATCTTGCCGGTGCGTGCCGCACGTTCGAGCGCTTCGATCGCCTGATCGACGATGTCGTCCGAGACCGCGGCCTCGATCTTCACTTTCGGCAGGAAATCGACGACGTACTCTGCGCCGCGGTACAGCTCGGTGTGGCCTTTCTGACGCCCAAAGCCCTTCACTTCTGTCACCGTGATTCCGGAGACGCCGATTGCCGACAAGGCTTCGCGCGCCTCATCGAGCTTGAACGGCTTGATGATTGCGGTAATCAGTTTCATGAAATCCTCGCTGTAGTTGCGTAACCCGTTTGCGTAACCTTTGTTTCCCCTGAACTGTTGCGTCGATCCGCGGTTGGTGTTCAAACCGCATTCGATGCAGCGCCGGTAAAACGTCCCGGCGGTGCGCGCCGGGCAGTAACAGCAACTCGCATGCCATGTGAGTGTCATGATCGGTGGAACCGGTCCCCGAAAGCCGTCCTCACGGCCCCTGGCCGGATGGCCAACGTGGTCTGTGGACGGTGGCGCGCCGCCTGGATCGTTGCTAGAGTGTTCGCAGGCTCCGGATGCGAAAGCGCGCACCAAAGGCGCTCATGCCGCGGGACGGGTCAATCGCTCATGCACCAGAATCGGGCACGAGAGGATCCGGAGCACAGACGTAATGAGATATGCACACTTTTTGTGCGCCCAAGGGGAACACCATGAAACAACCGAACGACGTCTTCAACGATTTGCAGGCGCGCGTGAGCGATCTGCTCAAGAACTCGCCGGCCAAAGATGTCGAACGCAACGTCAAAGCCATGCTGTCGCAGGGCTTTTCGAGGCTCGATCTGGTTACGCGCGAGGAATTCGATACCCAGACCCAGGTGCTGGTGCGCACGCGCGCCCGGCTCGAAGAGCTGGAGCGGCGCGTCGCCGAGCTTGAACAGAAGCTGCCGGTGACGCACACGTCCTGAACAGCAGTCTGAATGCTGCACATCACAGGCAAGACGGGAGAAAACATGTCGCTTGCCGTGGTGCGCAGTCGCGCGCCGGCCTCTGGCCGCGCGCCCGAAGTAACGGTCGAGGTTCACCTCGCCAATGGATTACCCTCTTTTTCGATCGTGGGCCTCCCCGATCTCGAAGTGCGCGAAAGCCGCGAACGCGTGCGCGCCGCGCTGCAGAACTGCGGTTTCGATTTTCCGGTTCGCCGCATCCACCGTCAATCTCGCCCCTGCCGACCTGCCGAAAGAGTCCGGCCGCTTTGACCTGCCTATCGCGCTGGGCATTCTGGCCGCGAGCGGGCAGATCCCGGTGGAATCGCTCATGCATCGGGAATTTGCCGGCGAGCTCTCGCTGACTGGGGCGCTACGCCCCATGCGTGGCGCCTTCGCGATGGCGTGCGGAACGGCGCGAAGTCATGCGGCACACACGGGGGGCGAAGCAGGAACGAATCTGATGGCGGGGATGGCGGCAAATGCCCAGTCGAACGTCACGCTTTCGATGCTGCGGCCAGCCGCAACCGAGCGCGCGCATCGGGCCTCCGAACTGTATCTGCCGGCGGCCAGCGCTGCGGAGGCAGCGCTTGTGCCGGGCGTAGACGTCTACGGCGCAACCGACCTGCCCTCGCTCTGCGCCCATCTGGCTGATGCGCCGGATTGTCGGCTTATGCCGGTCGCCGCACCTGAACTCGCCGCCGCAGCGGTAGCCTCGACGGTGGACATGGCCGACGTGATCGGCCAGCGTGGAGCACGGCGAGCGCTGGAAGTCGCAGCGGCCGGCGGCCATCATGTTCTGATGGTGGGACCGCCAGGCGCCGGCAAGTCGAGGCTGGCAGCGCGCCTGCCTAGCCTGCTGCCGCCGATGACCGATGAAGAAGCGCTGACCTCGGCAGCGCTGCTGTCCGCCAGCATGTCGGGCTTCTCGCCGGCACAGTGGCGGCAGCGGCCATTCCAGGCGCCGCACCATTCATCGAGCGCAGCGGCGCTGGTGGGCGGCCGCAATCCGCCGCAACCGGGAGAGATCACCCTGGCGCATCTGGGCGTGCTATTTCTCGACGAGATGGTCCGAATTCGACCGTCACGTGCTCGAGACCCTGCGCGAACCGCTCGAAGCCGGGCGCATCACGATTTCGCGAGCGGCGCTGCAAGCCGACTTCCCGGCGGCCTGCCAACTGATCGCGGCAATGAACCCCTGTCCTTGCGGCTGGCGCGGCGACCCAAACGGGCGCTGCCGCTGCACGCCGGAAATCGCCGCGCGCTATCTGCGCAAGCTGTCGGGGCCGCTGCTGGACCGCATCGACATCCAGATCGAGATCCCTGCGCTCACGTCGGCCGAGCTATCGGCGCGCGCCAGCACCACCGGCGAATCGAGCGCCGTCATCGCCGCGCGGGTGAGCGCGGCGCGTGAGCGTCAACTGGCGCGTCAGGGGAAAACCAATCGCGAACTGAGTGGCCGCGAGGTGGATGAGGTCTGCCGGCCCGACTCGGCCGGCGAGGCCCTGCTACGGGAAGCGGGCGATCGCTTCGGCTGGTCGGCGCGGGCCTACTACCGGGTGCTGAAGGTGGCGCGGTCAATTGCGGACCTGGCCGGTGCGGAGGTGCCAACCTGCAGCCAGATCGCGGAAGCCGTTCAATATCGGCGCGCGTTCACGGTCGGATAAAGTAAAAAAATAGCTGTCAAGACTTGACTTATGCACATAAAAGCATTCCCGACAAATTTAAAGTGAACTGAAAGGTAGGCGCGGGGTGTTTTGACGAAGGTCTTGATTTCATTGATTTTTTCAATTCACCGCTAGACCGGGAAAAGTTCCCGAAGGCCCGCCGGACGGGCATTTCAGCTGGCTCTCACAGGGTTCTCCACAAAGTTATCCACAGGCGCTGTGGGTAACGGAAAAATCCTCATAAAATCCAGCTATTAGCGCCATAACCTGCGAAGCGACTTTCACTTCGCACAGGGATCTGTGACAACCCCGATCGCCGTGCGCGATGCTCAATACAGCTGAAAAGACTGAAAAAACTGGTCGACCTGCTCCTGTGGCAGCGGCTCGCTGGCAATGATCGCCGCCTGGTAGACGTGCCGGCCATGGGCGACAAACCGCGCGTAGATCGTGCGGGTTTCCTTTTGCTCGCCAGCCTTGCCACTCAGCCTCATTTCCAGGCCGGGCACCTGGCCGCCCGCCGCCAGCGGAATCTGCACCGCGCGCGCGTCGGCCGCCGCGCTGACGTTGCGGGCGAGTCCGGTGCACAGGAAGTCGAGCGCCGTGCGCTGCGTCTGCGGGTCGTCGGACGGCAGTATTACGGTGCCCACCGCGAAGACGGCGTTGCCCGCTTCGGCGGTTTGCATCGCCATTTGCATCGACGTCCCGCCAATGTCGATCTGGCGTGCATCGTTGCTCGGCTTGGCCGGCAGGTCGACGGTATAGCCATTGTCGTTGTTCATGACCGTGCGCCAGTCGTAGGTCGGCGAGCAGCCCGCCAGCACCCCGCCCACAGCCAGCAAGCACGCGCTCGCGACCAGCACGCAGCGCAACCGCGCCAAGCCGGATAGAACGCGGCTCGCAGCGACGGCGCTCAGTTGCACGGCAAAGTTGAACAGGAAATTGGGAGATGACAGGCGAAACGCAGGTCGGAGCATGAGAACGAAGTCAGGGAAGGACGAGCCATAAAACCCTATTATCCGCTGACAGGCAACTCCCAGCCGCCTCGCCGGATTGAGGCTACAATACGTCGCAACATCCGCGCGTTCTGCGCGAATCTCGAGGTCCCGTTCATGAGCCCTACCCCTTCTGCCCCGGTGACGAAGCGCACCAGCCCGATCCGCTATATCGTCATGGCCGCCGTGGCCGGCGCGATCGCGATTGCCGGCTATTTCGCGTTCAACGGCCAGCAGCATGTGCCGGATGCCACCTTCACGTTGCTGTCCGGCCAGAAAGTCTCGACCGCCGACCTGAAGGGCAAGGTCTACCTCATCAACTTCTGGGCGACCAACTGCGACACCTGCGTGCAGGAAATGCCGAAGATGGTCGACACGTATAACCGCTTCAAGGGCAAGGGCCTCGAATTCGTCGCCGTGGCGATGAACTACGACGCCCCGATGTACGTGACGAACTACACCGCGACGCGTCGCCTGCCGTTCAAGGTGGCGATGGACGACGGCTCCGCAGCCAAGCAGTTCGGCAACGTGCAGCTGACGCCGACCACCTTCGTGGTCGACAAGGACGGCAAGATTCTCAAGCGCTACGTCGGCGAGCCGCAGTTCGCCGAGCTCGACCAACTGCTTGAGAAGGCGCTGAACGCGGCCTGAAGTCCTGCAAAAAGCATCAGATAAAAACGCGCCGGTCGCGAATAGGTCCGCTACCGGCGCGTCGCTTTTTGGGGGACGCTCGTCGCGCCTGCCCGCCACCCGTACTTCCCGGGCGCGCTTTTCAGCGTTCTTTGTCGGCCTTAGCCACCTCACCGATCACCGCTCACCCTCCCCCTTCGCCGCTAGCCCGTAGCGCTTGATCTTTTCGTAGAGCGTCGCCTTGCCCAACTGCAGGCGGTCAGCCGCCACGGCCACCGCACCACCTGTCTGTTCGAGCGCCTGCGCGATCACCGCCCTCTCGAATTGCTCGACGCGCTCCTTGAGCGACTGCGCATCCGCGGCTTCATCGACCGACGCGGTCATCGGATCCTCGGCCACGCCGAGCACGAGGCGGTCGGCCGCATTGCGCAATTCCCGCACATTGCCCGGCCAGTCGCGCTGCATCAGGCCGGCCCGCTGACGGTCGGTGAGGATCGGCGCGGGACGCTCATAACGCACCGCCGCATCGAGCAGGAAATGCTCGAACAGCGGCACGATGTCTTCGCGCCGCTCGGCGAGCGGCGGCAACGCGATGGTCACTACGTTCAGCCGGTACAGCAGGTCGCGTCGGAAGGTGCCGGCCGCGACGTGCTCCAGCATGTCGCCCTTGGCGGCGGCCACGACCCGGCAATTCACGCGAATCGGCTGGTTCGAGCCGAGCCGCTCCAGCACGCCGTCCTGCAGCACGCGCAACAGCTTGACCTGGAGACCGAGCGGCATGCTCTCGATCTCGTCGAGAAACAGCGTGCCGCCCGATGCATGCTCGAGCTTGCCGACACGGCGCTTTGCCGCGCCGGTAAATGCGCCCGGCTCATAGCCGAACATCTCCGACTCGAACATCGGTTCCGGCAGAGCGCCGCAATTCACGGCGATAAACGGTTTGTCACGCCGCGGCGACAGTTCGTGCAGGCTGCGCGCGATGAGTTCCTTGCCCGCCCCCGTATCACCGTTGATCAGCACGGACGCGTCGGTCGGCGCGACATTCGCAATCAGCCGGCGCACCTGTTCGATCACAGGACTGCGGCCGATGATGCGCGGCGCCACCGTGTTTTGCCCCGCCAGTTCGCGCCGCAGTGCGTGGTTTTCCAGCACCAGGGTGCGGCGTTCCAGCGCGCGCCGCACGGTCTCGATCAGACGCTCCGAGGCAAACGGCTTCTCGATGAAGTCATACGCGCCGTCGCGCATCGCCTGCACGGCCATCGAAATATCACCGTGACCGGTGACGAGAATCACCGGCACGTCCGGCGCGCGTTCGTGACATTGCGCGAGCAGGTCGAGGCCGCTCGCACCCGGCAAACGGATATCGCTGACGATCACGCCCGGAAAATCCGCGCTGATGGAACGCGCCGCCGATTCGACCGATGCGTGACCGGTGACGTCGAAGCCCGCGAGTTGCAAGCTTTGCACGCTCGCGCGACGCACCAGTTCGTCGTCCTCTATATACAGCACCGGCAAACTGTTATTGACCATTGTCCTTACCACCTTAAAGCGCCCGAGCGCATCTGAAGCCGCCAGAATTCAGGACCCTGTCGTAAGTGGATCCGTTGCCTGCACACGCGCCCGGCGCAACGTGAGCACGAACAGCGCACCACCGTCCGGCGCATTGCGGGCGACGAGCGAGCCGCCGGCGTCACGCGCGATCGACGACGAGATAGCGAGGCCGAGCCCGAGTCCCTGGCCCATTTCCTTTGTCGTGAAGAACGGCTCGAAGAGCCGCGGCAAGACGTCGTCCGGGATGCCGGGTCCGTTGTCGTGGACCGAGATCGCGAGCGTCGCCTCGGTGGCTTCGATTTCGATCTCGATACGAGGAGGCGTGACTCCGGCGGACGGATGGCCGCCCCCCGCGTCCACGGCATTGCTCAGCAGATTGATCAGCACCTGTTCAAGGCGCAAGTCATCGCAATTCGCGACGATCTCAGGATGCTCGTCAGACGGATCGAAGCGCGTGCGCGTACCTGCTTCGGCGTCAACCGCCGTCAACACCACCTCCACGTCCTGCAAACGCTTTTGCAACAACGCCAGCACATTGCGCAGCGCCCGCGCGAGCGGCGCGCGCGCGCTACGCGGCCGCGCCCGCCCCACGAACAGCTTCAACTGGTTGGTGATTTTGCCCATGCGCTCCGTGAGCGCGGCAATCGCTTCAAGGTTCTCGCGCGCCGACTCCTGATCGCCGCGTTCGAGCAACACCCGCGTGTTGTCCGAGAAGCCACGCAGCGCCGCCAACGGCTGATTCAACTCGTGCGTAATGCCCGCCGCCATCTGGCCGAGCGCCGCCAGCTTGCTCGCCTGGATCAGTTCGTCGTGCGCCGAGCGCAATTCCTGTTCGGCGCGCGTGCGTTCGCTCACTTCCTTTTTCAGTTGCTCGTTCGCCTGCGACAGATCCGCGGTCCGTTCCGCCACCCGCTGGTTCAACTCGGCGTACGCACGCTGCAGCAACTCGCGGCTGCGGATCATCTCGCGCACGCGGGCGCGCCGCGTTCTCCAGTAGAACGCCAGCAGGCACAGCGTCACGTAGCCGAAGCCGGTCACGATCGCGTCGTTGCGAGCGTCGGCGTCGACGGGATCTACGCTCGCCAGGGTGATCAGTTGCCAGTCCGGTTCGCCCATCGCCCGCCGCGACGCCAGGTAGCGCGGCGCATAGCGGCCGCCGCCGATGCGCACAATCTGCGCATCGCCTTCGAGCATGTGTTCGATTGTCACCGGTAGCGGCGGAATCTCCTGCTGCGCATACTGACGTGTCTGATAAATCGAGTCCGCCACCGCCCCCGACAGCGGCCGCACCGTGTGGTATTTCCAGGCCGGCACGGACGAGAGAAAAATCACGCCATGATCGTCGGTGACGATCAGCGGCTCGGACGCATCCGCGCCCTGAAACCATTCCAGATTAAGTTTGACGACCGCCACGCCGACGATCTGGCCGTCGCGCCGCACCGGTTGCGAGATGTAGTAGCCGGGATCATGCGAGATCGTGCCGATGCCGAAGAAACGGCCTACGCCGCCCTTCACCGCATCCACGAAATACGGCCGGAACTGATACTCGCTGCCGACGAAACTTTCCGGCTCTTGCCAGTTGCTCGCCGAGACGCAAAGCCCGTCCGCCTGGATGATGTAGGTGGCTGTGGCGCGTGCGTGGCGGTTGAGGTCTTCCAGGTAGTGGTTGGCACGCGCGACATTCGGCGCGGTGGGGCTCACCAGCACGTCCTGCACGAAAGGATGCTCGGCCAGCAGGTAAGGCAGGGACTCGTAGCGCTCGAGAGTGCTCTTGAGCGCGCTGGCCGTACGGTCGACGCGCACCGCGGCGTTGCGCCGCAAATTGTCGATGCCGCGCTGCCACGCGATGCTCCACGTGAGCCCGCACGCCACCACGAGCCCGGCGGCGAGCGCGAACAGGATCAGCAGACGGCGCGTCACGTTAGCGAATTCCGGTGGATGGGCTGCGGCTATTGTGGCATAACGCGCTGCGGTCAAGTTCTCTGCGGCGGCCGCTCGTCTTCGGGCCGCCCTGGGCCGGCAAAACGCGGTTTCGCTGCTGCGGCGCGGGGGCGGTGACGCCGTCAGGTCAGCGCCGCGCCCGTCGCGCCTAACGGGTTCAGGCACCCGCCACTTCCGTTTTGGTTTCCGCTTCCGTGACAGCAGGCACTTCACCTCGCAGCACAGCGCGCAGTTTGTTGTGATCCAGCTCTTTCTCCCAGGCCGACACCACCACCGTCGCGACACCGTTGCCGACGATGTTCGTCAGCGCGCGGCACTCACTCATGAAGCGGTCGATACCGAGAATCAGCACCATGCCCGACAGCGGAATGGTCGGCACCACCGCCAGCGTCGCCGCGAGCGTGATGAAGCCGGCGCCTGTCACACCGCTTGCGCCCTTCGACGTCAGCATCGTGACGGCAAGCAGCGTGAGCTGCTGCGTGAGTGTGAGATCGGTGTTGGTGGCCTGGGCGATAAACAGCACCGCCATCGTCATATAGATGTTGGTACCGTCGAGGTTGAACGAGTAACCGGTCGGCACCACGAGACCCACCACCGAGCGCGAGCAGCCGAGCTTTTCGAGCTTCAGCATCAACTGCGGCAGCGCCGCTTCCGACGAGCTCGTGCCGAGCACGATCAGCATCTCTTCCTTGATGTAGGCCACGAAGCGCAGGATGCTGAACCCGACCATGCGAGCGATGGCGCCGAGCACCACCACCACGAACACGATCGAGGTCAGATAGAACGTGCCGATCAGCTTGAGCATCGGTACCAGCGAGCCGATACCGTACTTGCCGATGGTGAAGGCCATTGCACCAAACGCACCGATCGGCGCGAGCTTCGTAATGATGCGCACCACACCGAACAGCACGCTCGACAGGCTTTCGATCAGATCCGTGACGACCTTGCCGCGCTGGCCGAGCGTCGCGAGCACGCTGCCGAACAGCATGGCGATCAACAGGATCTGCAGGATTTCGCCTTGTGCGAACGCGTCCGTGATCGTGTTCGGAATGATGTGCATGAAGAAGTCGACGGTGCTTTGCCCGTGCGCCTTGGCGGCGTAAGACGCGACCTCCTTGCCGTCGAGCGTGGCCGGATCGACGTTAAAGCCCGCCCCCGGTTTCAGCACATGCGTAGCGACGAGGCCAAGCAGCAGCGCGAACGACGAAACGATTTCAAAGTACAGCAGCGCCTTGCCGCCGACGCGCCCGACCTTCTTCATATCCTCCATCCCGGCGATGCCGGTCACGACCGTACAGAAGATGATGGGCCCGATCACCATCTTGATCAGCTTGATGAAGGCGTCGCCGAGCGGCTTCATGTCGATGGCGAAGGCGGGCGAATAGTGGCCAAGAACGATGCCGACGAGGATCGCGGCGATCACCTGGACGTAGAGCACTTTATAGAAGGGTTTCTTCACGATGGTTCCTGCGATGTGGGTGAGCCAATGGCCTGCCACGCTGCGCATCAATGCGAACGAATGGACGTGTCGCCTGTGCACGGCATCGGGCCGCGACAAGACGACGAACCTAGAAATACTGGGAGGGGAAATCGGACATCGTTGTCTCCATGCTTTAGTTGTCGGGCCTTTGCGGCCGCGCTTCTACTTTGCAAGGTCGATGCCAGTTGCGTTTAGATTCTATCTAATTGATTTTTATTGATATTTTTGTTTTACGCGAGGCGGCGCGTCCAGCTTTCCGGAAATCCGGACGCGAGGCGTCGGGGATTCCGGACGGTGCATCCAAAAAAATGCCTTCCTCGCGGCAGGAAGGCATTCTCAACGGAAGATCGGAGACTTTGTTCGCTGACTTGTTCAGTCGAAGTCGAACACGTCGAAGAGCGAGCGTTTCTTCCTGTATCCCGTGTGCCCTGATCGGCGATCGTCGTACTTAGGGTGGCTCTCGCCCGGATGTTCACGGTACCGGTCGCGATGACCTTCGCGGTTCGGGCTCACGCCACTATGAGTGCCGACGGGTTCTACGTCGTCTGCAATCAGCTTGTCGAGCTCACCGCGATCGAGCCACACGCCCCGGCAATCCGGGCAATAGTCGATCTCGATCGAGCGGCGCTCGGTCATCAGAAGGTCAGTCGTCTTGCAAACGGGACATTTCATTGCGTTGCTCCTAAAGAGGGTAAGACATCGAACGCTCAACCTGGCGTGGCGCGTGTGGATATCATCGTTGCCCCGTTAGTTCGGATAAAGCAGTGATAAGCTGAACGACATATCGCTTTTTTCGAAGTCCATCCACCCATGCTGAACTATCGCCATCTGTACTATTTCTGGATCGTCGTAAAGGAAGGTGGCTTCGCGCGCGCCGCCGAGCGTCTCGACATGGCCGTCCAGACGATCAGCGCGCAGGTACGCGAACTGGAAAAATCGATCGGGCGCCAGTTGCTGAAATCGGCGGGGCGCGGCGTCACCATGACCGAAGCCGGCGAGACGGCTTTCAATCGCGCAGAGCAGATTTTTCAGCTCGGCGAGGCGCTGCTCGACGAGATGCGCGAGGCGGGCGGAGAAGGTGTCGCGCGGCTCGCCGTGGGTCTCTCCGACGGCATTTCGAAGCTCGCCGCGCATGCGCTGCTTGCGCCGGTGCTGGGTACGCCGTCGCTCAGGCTCCTGTGCCACGAAGGTGAGCCTGCGCAACTGTTGTCGGAACTCGCGCTGCATCGGCTCGATCTGGTGCTGGCATGTCAGCCGGCGCCGCCCAACGCGGACCTGCGCGTCGTGAGCCAGCGGCTCGTCGGCTCGCCTGTCGACTGGTATGGTCCCAAAGCGATCATCGACAAAGCATCTCGCGCCGGCTTCCCGCAGTGCCTTGCCGATCTGCCAGTGCTCTTGCCCACCGGGCACGGCGCGCTACGCGCGCGGCTGGACCGGTGGTTCGAAGCGCAGGGGATCCGGCCGCGCATCGTCGGAGAATTCGAAGACAGCGCGTTGATGGCGGTGTTCGCCGCGCGCGGGCTCGGCGTATTTCCTCTCGCGGAACTCGGTGCCGAGGACCTGTCTTTACTGCGAGGACTGCGCCGGCTCGGTCGTGCGGACGGCGTGGTCGAAGAGGTCCACGCCATCCGCTCGCGACGCGGCCAGCATCATCCGCTCGCCTCTCAGGTGGTCGACGCCACGCGTGTGTGAGCGTGCAGGACGGCTCGCGGGGCATCGTGGCGAACTTTCGCTACCGCTGGAGCGGGTCCCCACGCGCTAAAAACGGCCGCCAGCACGGCGATCTCGCCATCCGCGACATAGTCGTCGGCGATCGCGGCAGCGACGCACAGGCGCATGACCTTGCGTTGCAACGCCGGCGAGTCGATCTCACTCATCAGCGTGGCAAGCAGGGGCGTGTCTATCTGGCCGGCCATTGGCGCATGCGGTGCGTGACCGATGGAGTGATCCTCGTACAGCGCCTGCACGATCTGCGCGAATTGCTCCGGCAAGAGACCGAGTTGGCCGGCGATATCGAGCTTGTCGAGCGCGCGCTCTTCGGAGCTGCAAACGTGGCCGTCGGAGGTCAGCACCAGCGCAACGATGCGTGCGGCGGCTTGAGGACTGTTGCGGGGATAGGTTCGCATGACCAGGCTCCTTTCGCGGACGTTGTCCGCAGTGATGATGAGCCTCAGTCTGCGCCAGGTTCTGAATCGGATAGACCTGTTAATTCGGGAGTAATGGTTCGGAAAAACCGAAGGATGCGTGGACCGGCCCCTTCAGCTTCCCTTGGCCAGGCACCCAGCGCCTACGCCGCGCCTTCTTCCAGCACCAGCAAGTTCTCGTGCGAAAAGCCCAAAGCCACCGGTTGACCGCGCTCGGGCAGCCGGCGATTCGGATCGTTGAAGACGTCGAGCGAGATCACCGCGTCCTTCACTCGCGTGCGAATCCGCACCACCGCGCCAAGGAAATTCACTTCTTCCACGGTCGCCGCCAACGTGTTGCGCCCCGCCGCCGGCGCTTCCAGCACGATCGCCTCCGGACGCAGCGCGAGCAGACGCTTCTTGCCGGCATCGTCCGGCGCGAGTTGCTGCGTGGTCACGAGTTCCTGACCATCGACGGCCATCTTGCCGCTCGCCGGATCCACCACGTGGCCGGAGAGAATATTCAGCGTGCCGACGAACGACGCCACGAAGCGCGTGCGCGGATAGTTATAGATCTCGGAGGAAGTGCCCACCTGCTCGACCCGCCCTTCGTTCATCACCACGATGCGGTCGGAGATCGACAACGCCTCTTCCTGATCGTGCGTGACGAAGATCGACGTAATGCCGAGTTCGCGCTGCAACGCACGAATATCCTGGCGCAGCGAAATGCGTATCTTCGCGTCGAGCGCCGACAGCGGTTCGTCGAGCAGCAGGACCTGCGGCTTGCCGGCCAGTGCTCGGGCCAAGGCGATACGCTGCTGCTGGCCGCCCGAGAGCTGCCACGGGTAGCGTTCAGCGACATGCGGCAGCTTGATCAGATCCAGCATCTCTCCGACCCGCTTGCGAATCTCGTCCTGCGGACGGTGCGCCACCTTCAGTCCGAAGCCGATGTTGTCGGCCACGGTCATGTTCGGAAACAGCGCGTACGACTGAAACACCATGCCGACCTTGCGCTGGCGTGTGCGCAGATGCGTGACGTCGCGTCCGTCGAGGCGAATGACGCCGCGTGTCGGGCTTTCGAAGCCCGCGATCATGCGCAGCACCGTCGTCTTGCCGCAACCGGAGGGCCCGAGAAAAGTGATGAACTCGCCGCGCTCGATCTTCATGTCGAAATGATGCAGCGCCGTGTTCGCCCCGAAGGACTTATGCAAATTTTCGATCTCAAGGAATGCCATGATTCGACGCCTCAGTTCATCAGGGTTTTTGTCCAGCCAGCGCGCGAGCCGAGCCACGGGCCGAGCCAAATACCTGGATCAGCCCCATTGAGGCCCAGGTGATGGCAAACGCGATAATCGCGAGTGCCGACGGTTCATACGCACGGTTCGCGCCGATCAGCTGCAGGTACGGTCCGAACGCCGGCCGGTCGAGCAGGCTCGCCAGCGTGAACTCACCGATCACCACCGCGAAGGTGAGAAAGGCACCGGACAGAATGCCGGAACGGATATTCGGAAAGATCACCTTGAACAGGATGGTCGGCCACGTTGCACCGAGACATTCAGCGGCCTCGGTCAGCGATCGCACGTCGACCGAGGCGAGACCGGCATCCACCGCGCGGTACATATACGGCAGCGACAAGGTGACGTAGCCGAACACCAGCAGCAGATCGGTGGCGCGCTCGTTGCCGGTGAGCGGCAGGATCGAACTGCTGTTATAGATGCGCAGATAGCCGAACACGATCACGATCGCCGGAATCACGAGCGGCAACAGCGTGATGAACTCCACCAGCGGCCGCAGCTTCGGCAGACGCAAGCGGACCCAGTAAGCCGTCGGCACGACCAGCAGCACACCGACCACGATCGTCAGGACCGCCATCAGCATCGAGTAGCCAAACGAGGCCTGAAAACGCGGATCGGTCAGCACAACACGATAGGCGTCGAAACTATATTCGCCGCGCCGCATGCGCAGACTGAATTCGAGCGTGGCGGCGAGCGGAATCAGGAAATACAGCGAGCCCACGACCATGGCGGTCCATGCGCCCGCACGCGATTGGCTATTCATCGACGTCCCCTCTCAGCCCGCGAGCGCAGCCAGATGTAGCCGCCGTTCGACAAGCCCGTCACCAGGATCATGCCAAGCGCCAACGCGTAGCCGAGATTCTGGTTATGCAGCACGTCGCCGCGAATCTGCGCGTACAACAGGATGGTGACGATGTTCAGCGAGCTGCCCGTGAGCGCATAGGCCGTGGCCACCGCGCCAAACGAGTTGGCGAACAGCAGCAGGGTCGCCCCCAGCACGCTCGGCCACAGCACCGGTAACGCGACATAGCGCCAGTATTGGAACGACGTGCCGCCGAGGCAGTCGCAGGCCTCGCGCCACTCGCGCTTCAGACCGTCGAGGGCGGGCGTGACGATCAGGACCATCAGCGGAATCTGGAAGTACAGATACGTCACGGTCAGCCCGGTGAAACTGAGAATGCTGAAGCCCGTCGAGTACAGGTTGATGCCGACGTATTTCTTCAGCAAAACCGTGACGAGACCGACGCGCCCCAGCGTGCAGATGAAAGCGAACGCGAGCGGCACGCCAGCAAAATTCGAAGCGACACCGGAGAAGGTCATCAGCGTCGGACGAATCCAGACCGGCAGTCGACCTTGCACCGCCGCCCATGCCAGCAGCGAGCCGATTACGGCACCGCCGATTGCCGACGCCGCACTCACCTTGAAGCTGATCCAGTAAGCGTCGAGCACGCCCGGCTGGAACAGGTCGAGGAAGTTGACCAGCGTGAAGTGCCCTTGGGGATCCTGAAACGCACCCACCATGAGAAAGCCAGTGGGCAGGATCAGGAACAGCAGGGCAAAAATGAAGAATGGCGCGACGGCTAGCCAGGTCAGGAGCTGGGACGACTGCCCCGGTCCCTTCACGTGGGGCGCAGGCGTGGGCACCGGCGGAACCCGTAGTTCCGGCTGCGCAGACCCGATATCCGATGAAGCGGTCATAGGTCACCCTTGGAGCAATCAGGCTAAAGCCGGGGCCGCGCAGGGCGACGCTCGAAAGCGTTCAGGCGGCCCCGGCAGATACTTACTTCACGTTCGCGCCGACCACTTCGTCCCAGTGCTTGGTGATGGCGTCCTTATACGCGTCCTGCTGCGACAGCGTCGGGAACACTGCCGTCTTGTAGGCCGACGCCGGCGGCAGCTTGTCGAGCAGCGCCTGCGGCACCTTCTTCCCGGCAACCAGCTCGTTGTAGCGGATCGGGTGGCAGTAGCCGGTCAGCCAGCCGATCTGGCCTTCGTCCGAGTACAGGTATTCCATCCACAGCTTCGCGGCGTTCGGATGCGGCGCAAACGCGCTGATCGCCTGCACGTACACGCCCGCTACGACACCCGTCTTCGGCACCACCACTTGCACCTTCGGATTGCCCTTGAGGGTGTCACGGTCCGCCAGCGCGTTGTAGTCCCAACGGACCACGATCGGCGTTGTGCCTTGTGCGAGCGAAGCGGCCTTACCGATCACCGGCACGAAGTTGCCGTTCTTGTTGAGGTCGGCGAAGTACTTCAGGCCGGCGTCAGCGGCCTTGGCGGTATCGCCCTTGCCCGTCGACAGGCCGGCAGCGTAGACCGCCTGGATGGCCTGGTTGGCCGAACGCGGATCGCCTGCGAGCGACACGGCGTTCTTGTAGTCGGACTTGAGCAGATCGCTCCAGTCAGCCGGCGCCTTGTCGATCATGTCGGCGTTCACTTCGAACGACAGCACGCCGTAATAGTCGCCGTACCAGTAGCCGTCAGCATCCTTCGCCGAATCGGGAATCTCCTTCCACGTCGACACCTTGTACGGCTGCAGCAGGCCTTCCGACTTCGCGGTCGGACCGAACGACAGACCCACGTCGATCGTGTCCGGCGCTTGCGGACCCTTGTTGCCCTTGTTGGCCTTGATGGCTTCGACTTCGTCGCCCGAACCGGCATCCGGATTCAGCTCGTTGACCTTGATGCCGTACTTCTTTTCGAAGGCGGCGATCATCGGACCGTAGCCGCACCAGTCATGCGGCAACGCGATCACGGTGAGCTGACCTTCCTGCTTGGCGGCGGCGACCAGCGCATCGGGCGGCGCAGCGGACGCGCTGCCTGCGCCTGCTGCGGCCACGCCCGCAACCGCTGACATCGAGATAACACGGCTTAGCCACGTGCGGTTCATAGTATTCCCCATCCTTTGCCTAAAGTTGCTACGTTAGGAAAACTGCCTTTGACAATTATCTTCGGCGCGCCAAACACCCCGGTGCGCCTGTCACGCTTCTCACACGTTAAGCTAGGTTGCGAGGCGTGGACAGCATATCGTGCGCAAGCATATCGATGCGATCGGTACAAATCATGTCAACACCCCATTGGGCGAGTAGCTTCGCGCGGTCCGGATCGTTCACCGTGTAAACGAGCACGCGCAAACCCTCGGCACGAATCTCAGCGACGCGCTCCGCGGTGAGATGCTTATGGGATGCATGCAGCGAGACGCACTCGAGTTCACGCACGACGCGCAACCAGTCGTCGGGCACTGCTTCGAACAGCATCCCGCGCGGTAGCGTGGGGGCCGCTTCGCGTGCAGCGACGAGCGCCTCGAATGAGAACGACGAGAGCAGCGGAGGCGGCGTCTGGTCCTGCCAGAGCGCGAGGGCAGCCCCCGCGACGAGCTGGCCGGTGAGGACATCGCGCCCGGGGCAAGGTTTGATTTCGATGTTGGCGGCGATACCGTCGCGTTTGCAGCGGGCGGCCGCCTCTGCCAGAGTCGGCAGGCGCTCGCCAGCAAAGGCCACGTCGCGCCACGAGCCGGCATCGAGCTTCGCCAGTTCTTGCCACGTACGCTCGGCGGCGGGACCATGGCCGTTGGTCGTGCGATCGAGCATGTCGTCGTGCAACAGGAAGAGGTGGTCGTCCGCCGAGAGCTTGGCGTCAAATTCGACCATGCGATAGCCGTAGCGCTTGCAGGCGTCGAACCCTGCAAGCGTATTTTCCGGCGCGAGCGTGCCGCCACAGCGATGCGCGACCAACCGTGGATACGGCCAGTCGGCGTTCGTACGATCAATCCCAGTTCCCACGTCTGTAGACCTTAGAAATAGACCGCTGCGCACCTTTCGCCGGCCCGTCATCGTCAGGATGACGAACCGAACGGTATTATCCCGTCAGCCGGTTGTCATGTTGCAGCACCGCATCGAAACGGGCGGCAACAGTATCCGCCGAGCCTAGTATGGCGCCAGCATACGGCACACTACTTGCCAAAAGCGACATCTAATGTTCGGAATTGGACATTTCAATTCGTTTTCGAACATTCCGTGTTCGGATTTGCTACGTATCATCCGATCTGCGAAGGCTAAATTTAAATACACAAATTTGCAAGGCACCAAAAAAATACAACACGAAACAGGTAAAGTAGCGCCGATGACATAGGCGCGACACATAACCATGTCAGTGATGTCACAGGCACAAAAGCTGTCCAGACCGACTCACTCGCAAAGGGAAAATGCATGTGGCAGGAAGACCGTCATCAGAGAATTCGCGCGCTGCTATCGACCCTGCAACGGGTGTCGACCGAACGGATCATGGCGGATCTCGGGGTGTCGCGCGAAACCGTACGGCGCGACCTGCTCGACCTGGAGGCACTCGGTGAATTGCGTCGGGTGCATGGCGGCGCAATCAAGCCCGCCGACGAAGCGCCCATCGCAGAACGCGCCCATACCCGCGTCAAGTCCAAGACCGCGATCGCCAAGGCGGCGATGGGTGTTATCTCCAGCGGCCAGACGCTGTTTATCGATGCCGGGACGACCACCTCGGCGCTCGCGGAGGAACTCGCGAAGCTCGCCAATCTCACGGTGGTCACCAACTCGATCGACGTGGCGCTGAAGATGCGCGGCGCAGCCGAGCAGCAAGCGGAAGCCGCCAACGAAGTCATTCTGCTGGGTGGCTCTATCAGCGACCGGGCCATGGCGACGGGCGGCAGCACGACGATCCTCGAGATTCATCGCTACCGGGCGGATGTGGCGCTGCTTTCGCCGGTCGGCATCGACCCGCGGCACGGCGCAACCAACTACGATCACGAGGAAACGGAGGTGGCGCGGGCGATGGTCGCCAACGCACAGCGCGTGGTCATCCTCGCCGATTACAGCAAGATCGGCCAGCGCAGCCGCATTTCGTACTGCCAGCCCGAGCAGATCGACGTGCTGATCACCAACAAGAAGGCGGCCGATACCGCCGACTTCGCGGCCCTGAAGAAGAAGGTCGCGCGGATCATCCTGGCTTAGGCGATTATTCCGGCGCGTGCAAGGTATCGAGGACGCGCTTGCGCAAGCGCGTATCGTGCAGCGCGCCGGCGGCGTCGAGCACCGGGTAGGCGGTCGAGCAGAATAGCGAGTTCAGCCGCTTCATGTCGCTGATCATGTCCAGATGCAAGGCGCTGGTCTCGATGCTCCGCAAGGTCTGCCCAGCAAGACGATCCAGGTGAGCGTACGAGTACAGGCGCTCGAGATCGCGGAAACGCTCCTTCTCTGCCAGCAGGCGCTCCGCGCAGCGCAGATCGTTGTTGAGAAACACCGATAGCCCCAGTTGCAGATTGCTGACGAGACGCGCGTGCAGATCCTCCAGCTCGCCCAGCCCCTCCTCGGAGAACGACAGCCGATGGGCAATCTTCTTCTCTTCGATGTCCCCCACAATGCGCTCGATGATGTCGCCCGCATGCTCGAGGTTGATGGTGAGCGCGATGATGTCCGTCCAGCGCCTACTGTCTGCCTCATCGAGCTGTTCGCGGGAAATGCGCGCGAGGTAGCCTTTGACCGCGGCATACAGATGATCGACGTCGTCGTCCATCCGGGTCGTCTCGCGCGCCTTGGCCAGGTTGTTGTGATGAATCAGCTCGGCAACGTTGTCGAGCATGGTGCGGATGATGTCGCCAATGCGCAGCACTTCGCGCGCTGCGTTTGCCAGCGCCAGCGAGGGCGTGGACAGTGCCGCCGCGTCGAGGTGCAGCGCCCGCAGTTCGCCGTTTTGCGCCGGACGGTCCGGCAGCAGCCGGGTGCAGACGCGCGCAACCGGGTCGATCAGCGCGAGGCATGCGCAACAGCGCAGCGTGTTGTAGATCAGATGGAACCCGACCACCGCCTCACGCGGATTGCTGATCAACACCGGCAGGCCGCGCGCCAGCAGAGGCGCGAACGGCAGGATCAACAGTGCGCCGGCCAGCTTGTACATCAGGCTGCCGAGCGCGAGGCGCTGCGCCGCCGCGTTTTGTGCGAGCGTGCCGCTCAACGCCAGCAGGCCGCTGCCGAGGTTGGCGCCGATCACGAGGCACAAGGCCACCTTCAGCGAAATGACGCCGGACGATGCCAGCGTCGCGGTCAATAGCACCGCCGCAAGGCTTGAGTAGGAGATCACCGCGAAGGCCGCACCGACCAGCGCATCGAGCATCGTGTCGCCGGTCAGCGCGCCGAACATGACGCGCACGCCCGCACCCTGCATCATCGGCTGAGCGGCCTCGACAATCAGATGCAGCGCCAGCAGGATCAGCCCGAGGCCGATCGCCGTGCGACCCGCCTGGCCGACGCGCGTCTGCTTGCGCGTGAGGAAGAGCGGCACGCCGACCAGCACGAGAATCGGCGACAGCCACGAGAGGTCCAGCGTGAGCACACGCGCCATCAGGGCCGTGCCGACGTCCGCGCCCAGCATGATCGCGAGGCCGCTGGTGAGGGGCAACAAGCCCTGCGCCGCGAACGACGTGACGATCACCGCCGTCGCATTGCTGCTTTGCACGAGGCTCGTCACCAGGACGCCGGAACCGAAGGCACGCAATCGGCTGCCGGTACTGCGGCCGAGGGCACTGCGCAAATCCGCACCGAGAACCCGCAGGATGCCTGTACGAACGATGTGCGAGCCCCACACGAGGAGCGCCACACCGGAGAGAAGGTTAAGCAGAATCAACATAGAGCCCTACTCTTCTCAAGCCTCCAACCATGGACGGACCCGCATGCCGCCGCCCGACGGCACCCGGAGAAATATGACAGTAGTGTTGCACAATTTTGCCTTATTGTAATTTTGTGTACTTAAATATACGATCTGCCAACATGCGGACATGTGCGCCACACCGGCAGCGAGCCGGTTTCGAAGCGTTGATGCAAGGAACCCTTAGATGAGTCGTAACCTCGCGCTGTTCGATCTGGACCACACACTGCTGCCGCTCGATAGCGACCAGGCGTGGGCCCACTTCATAGCGAAGCTGGGTGTGGAAGGCGCCGAGCGCCACGCGGAAGAAATCGATGCGTACTACCGCCAATACGTGGCGGGCACGCTCGACATGAACGGTTACCTGAACTACACGCTCGCACCGCTAGCACGCCACACCCGCGCGCAACTGGATGCATGGCATGCCGCGTTCATGAGCGAGGTGATCGTGCCGGCCATCCGGCCGGCTGCGCGCGAACTGATTCAACGGCATCTCGATGCCGGCGACCTGTGCTGCATCGTGACCGCGACGAATGTGTTCGTGACGGCGCCGATCGGCAAGGCACTGGGCTTCGAGCATCTGCTCGGCATTGAACTCGGCACCGAGGGCGGCGATCCGCTCGCGCGTTATACCGGCACCGCAGTGGGCGTGCCGACTTTCCGCGAAGGCAAGATCTTGCGTACGGAGAGTTGGCTCGCATCGCTGGGCTATGCACTGCAGGACTTTCCGAAGAGCTACTTCTATAGCGATTCGATCAACGACGTGCCGCTGCTCGAACGCGTCACGCATCCGGTGGCGACCAATCCGGACGCACGGTTGCGCGCAATTGCACAGGAGCGGGACTGGCCGATCATTGAGTTGTTTGCGTGATGGTTGCGCGATTGAAGGGCGGTTGAATGGGCGCTGCGCCCAACCGCTTGCCTGGTGGTCCTACACGCGCCCCTTCCACGGCACCAGCCGCCGTTCCAGCGCACGCATCCCCAGGTCGAAGATCCACGCGATCAGACCGATCAGCACGATCCCCATCACCACCACGTCGGTGCGTAGAAAGCTCGACGCGTTCAGCACCATCTGACCCAACCCCGCAGTCGCCGCCACCATTTCTGCGGCAACCAGGGTTGTCCAGCCAAAGCCGATCGCAATCCGCAGGCCGGTCAGAATCTCCGGCAACGCGGCGGGCAACACCACGTAGCGCACGATCTGCGTGAACTTGCCACCGAGCGAATACGCCGCATGAATCTGCTCGACAGTCGCGCTGCGCGCTCCGGCGCGCGCCGCCATGGCGATCGGCGCGAAACAGGCGAGGTAGATAACGACGATCTTCGCCGTCTCGTCGATGCCGAACCAGATCACCACGAGCGGCAAATACGCGAGCGGCGGCAGCGGCCGGTAAAACTCCAGCGGCGGATCGAGCAGCCCGCGCGCCACGCGGCTCACACCCATCAGAATGCCGACCGGCACGGCGGTGACCGTGGCGAGTGCAAACGCGCCGAACACGCGTAGCGCGCTCCACGCGAGATGCTGCGACAAGGGCAGACCGCCCTGGATGCGTCCGTGGCAAGCGTCGATGAAGGCGGCCCACACGGCCTCGGGCGTCGGCAAGAAGAGCGGCGGCAACCACTGCAGATGGGTGGCGACCCACCACACCGCAGCAAGCGCACACACCGACGCAATGCTCAACGCAGCGGTCGGCCCTTCGCCCGGCATGCGCCATGCGCGCACAGGCCGGGCGTTCTGCTTCACCGGCGACGCAGCCGGGGGATGAGGTGAATCCATTACGACGGCACCCGGCTGAGCCAACGACGCCTTGCCAAGCGAATCACGGGAGACTGTCACGAGAGCACCTCTTCCGGCGCGCGCTGATGCAGCCGACGCACCAGCCGTTCCCGCCACTCGATAAACTCGGGCGACGACTTCACCGCACGGGCGTCCCGCGTCTCGAGAAAGCGTCGGGCAAAAGGCAAGTCGTAGCTCTCGGCGATACGCCCCGGCCCCGGTGTCATCACGACGAGGCGCGTTGCCAGAAACAAGGCTTCTTCAACGCTGTGCGTGATGAAGAACACCGTCTTGCGCGTACGGCCCCACACGTCGAGCACGAGTTC
>Ga0302314_10003004_pt1 | contig 31247 bp, 27 predicted proteins | sample III_Palsa_N2_3_FD_200533 | JGI IMG/M metagenome (GOLD analysis project Ga0302314, IMG submission 200533) | Peat permafrost microbial communities from Stordalen Mire near Abisko, Sweden - III_Palsa_N2_3 | ecosystem: Environmental > Terrestrial > Soil > Palsa > Peat permafrost | place: Sweden... | reverse complement strand
GTGTTCCGATGTCGTGGATGGATGAGCTGTACGATCATCCGCCGCTGTGGGTGTCGCACGGGGCAGGGTCCCGGTTCTGGGACCTTGACGGCCACGAGTACGTGGATATGTACGTCGCGGACATGAGTGCCTTCTGCGGGCACGCCGCCGCGCCGGTCGTGCGTGCCGTCTGCGAGCGGGCCGCGGCAGGGAGCCAGTTCCTGCTGCCCTCCGAAGACGCGCTGGTCGTGGCTGAGGCGCTGGCGCGGCGGTACGAGATGGCCAAGTGGCAGTTCACGTTGTCGGCGACGCAAGCCAACGCTGAGGTTGTGCGGATCGCGCGGGTCCGGACCGGCCGTGAGAAGGTCGTCGTGTTTGACGGCAAGTACCACGGCCACCTCGAGCCGACGCTAGGCATCATCGAAGACGGCAGGGTCCTGCCGGAGTACACCGGCCTGCCGGCCGAGGTCACGGCCAATCTTCGGATCGTGCCGTTCAATGATCTGGACGCGGTCGAGCGTGCGCTGGCGCCCGGCGACGTGGCGCTGCTGCTGACCGAGCCGGCGATGACCAACGCCGGGTTCCTCCTGCCTGGCCCGGGGTTCCACGACGGGTTGCGCGAGCTGACCCGCCGCCACGGGACGCTGCTGGGCATTGACGAGACTCACACGCTGGTCACCGCGCACGGCGGGCTGTGTTCGGAGTGGGGCCTGGAACCGGACTTGCTGACGGTCGGCAAGTCGATCGCCGGCGGGGTGCCGCTGGGCGCGTACGGGATGACGGAGGAGGTGGCTGAGGTGCTGCGTCCGCCCGCAGGCGGGGCGGCCGTATCCGGGATCGCCTACGACGAGGTGGCCACCGGGGGCACGCTATTCGCCAACCCGCTGTCCATGGCCGCCGCCCGCGCCGCCCTCACCGAGGTGCTGACACCCGAGGCGTTCAGCACCACGGCGAGGCTGGGCCACCAGCTCGCGGCAGGGCTGCGGGCCCACATCGACAGGGCCGGCCTGCCCTGGTCGGTCAACGTCCACGGCTCACACGCCTACTACTTCTTCAGCCCGCAACCTCCGCGCGACGCCCGCGGCGCCCGGGACACCGACGACCCCGGCCTGCGCGCGCTCATCCGGCTGTTCCTCGCCAACCGCGGCGTATGGGAGTCGGGCTGGTGGCTCGGGCCGACGGTGTCGGTCGCGCACACGCCACAGGACGTGGCGGCGTACCTCGACGCGATCGGGGAGTTCACCGAAGCCATCGCGTGAGCTCGCCCTACCCAGCCATGACCGCAGACCGCTGCTCCGCGCCAGCACCCTGCCGCGCCGCAATGGCATTCGTCTCAGCGCCAACGCTGGCTGCCTGCCCCCGCGCGGTATGCCGCCCCGCCGGAACCAGACCCAAGCAGGCCGACCACAAAATGTGATCGCAACACCTTGACAGGCCGCGCGCCCATCCGATCTGCGTCGTGAATGGCGAGGGCCGGCGCCTCACGCGCGAAGCGCATAACCGGACGTCTGTTGCGCCCGTGTGGCGATCCTTTGTTCAAGCTGCCGAGCTGGGCGAGGATGTCGCGCGTCCCGCCGGACTCCAAGCAGGGCTCGGCCTGGCTGCGGTGGGGTGCTGAACCAGGCGCGGGTCAGCAGCTTGCGGGCGATCGCGATGGTGGCGATCTCCTTGCCCGGCGCTGCGCGTTCTCTTCCGCCCGTACCGGGCGGCGACGGGCTGAGGGTGTCGCAGTGGGTCTAAAGATCTTGATCCGCGGGTATTGACAATTCACCTACTCATTAGTAGGTGTTCATGGTTGACTGCTTGCTGGCGACATGGATGCCTGATGGGGAAGCGGCAGCAAGCGGGATCACCAGCGATTCGGGGAAGAAGCGAATGCTCAGGCAGTTGACCCAGGCGATGTTCGGCGCGACCGCGCTAAGTGCGCGTGTCATGGCCAGGTCCATACCGATGCCCGTGGACACGGCGCTGTGGGCCCGCGAGACCACCAACCGTAAGCCCCCGACGTGGAACACCCGCAATGAGGTCGTGCTCGCCGCGCCGTTCGCGCTGCTACGTGACTTCAGCGCCGGTGACGGCGATGTCGTTCCCACGCTGCTGTTCCCGCCGCTGGCCGGGCACGCCTCGTGCATCATCGACAAGAAGGGCCAGAGCCAGGTCCAGCTCTTCCTCACGATGGGCCTGGCCAGGCTCTACTCGTTCGACTGGCTGAGCGCCACCAGCGCTACCAAGGACACCACCGAGGCTGACCGCCTCGACTTCATCACCCGCGCGGTGGATCTCATCGCCGGGTCCGACGGCAAGGTCAACATCGTCGGCGACTGCCAGGGTGGCTGGGAAGCCACGCTGTGGGCGACCCTGCACCCCGGCCGCGTCAACACGCTCACCGTGGCCGGCGCGCCGATCGACACCAGCGCCGGGAATGGCCCGGCCAAGAAGCTGATGCCCATCGTGATCCCGCGCGGCAACATGGCGCTGTACAAGGCCGTGGTCAAGGCCTACGGCGGCATCTGGCCCGGCATCAACAGCGTCATGGGGTACATCGCGATGCACCCGGCCACCCACGCGCGCGAGCACCTCAAGGTCTACGCGCACGTGCACGACCGCGAGTATCTCGACCACTTCAGTGACTTCTACGACTGGTACCTCCACCCGATCGACCTGCCGGGCAAGCTGTACCTGTGGGCCGTGGAGCACCTGTTCGTCAAGAACGAGCTGTTCACGGGCAAGCTGGAGGTCGCGGGAAAGACGGTGAGCCTGCGCAGTATTACCTGCCCGGTGTTCCTGCTCGGCGGCGAACAGGACGACATCACGCCGTGGCAGCAGGTCCACAATATGCGGTACGCGGTTGGCTCGTCGCTGGTCCGCTGGCACCTCGCACCGGGCGGGCACATCGGCCTGTTCATCGGCCGCCAGTCGCAGGCTGAGTACTGGACCCCGATCCTGGCCCAGGTCCGCGAGCTCTCACGACCAGGAGCATCACAAACGCAATCACCGGCACTTCAACCCCGAAGTGGCGGCGGTGCATGAGGGATAGGGAACGGAGAATCAAACGCCCAAGGAGTTCGAGCCATACGACCTGGTCACGGCCTGGCCAACCGATGGGTGACCGATTAAAAGAACGTCGTGCGCATTATGGCCGGATCAAGAAGAGTGCCTGGGCGGGATCATCGAGCCTGGGCCCCGGCGCATTTTTCGGGACGAGGCGGCCTTGGATGAGGCCCTGGCCGGGTTCGGGAACGCCGCTGACCTGAAGAGCCCGTGGTTCACCGGCCATTCGCGAGGGAGTCGCGACAGTTAACTAAGCGTGCTCACCCAGGACCGAACCCGAAAGTGGCTCACACGTTACGCAGGTCCGGTGCGTGGCGCGCGGCCGTCTTCCTTGGCGTCCCATCAGCAGCGACAGCACCACGGACATCCGGGCGTGAACGTCGGGGTCGTTTTGCTGATGGTCTCGAATTCAAGACCGGCGGGCCCGGGCGCGGCCATTCCAGGTCAAGCGGCGCGGCCAGGCGGCCCTGGTGCGACAGCACGTTGGCGAGGTAGGCATCGCCGTGGATAGTGGGTAACTGTCCCGGGTGACACAATCCCGCCATGCTCATCGCCTGGATCGAGGAGAACATGAGTCCCGGGCCAGAACAGCGGTACCCCGGCGAATGCCCTCGCTGCAGGCTCAACCGGATACAAAACGACAAGAATTAAAAAGATTTCCGAGTTGCGTTTCCACAGATCAGAACCCGATCTGAGCGGCATCAGGAGGAGCCTGGGCGAACCCAGGGCGAACCTCGGCCTTGTCTTCGGCCGTCCGCGCATAGGGTTGGGGGACTTGTTAGCACAGCGGGACTGAGAAAGATCGGGAACGGCGCCGCCGGAAATGTCTCCCGGCACAGCCAGCCAGCCGCATTCACTCAGCAGACCGCGTGATGACGCCCGGACCCCGCGTCAGGAGATGCCGCCCCGCCGGAGGCGGCGAACAGCCATGAACACATCACATACTCCCATGCCTGCCGCCCGGCAGCGGGCCTATAGCGGGCAGGCCCGTTCCTATGATCGTGATACCGGCGTATTCCAGTCCTACCGGCGGCAGCTGGTGGAGGCGCTCCCGCTGGACCGGGGGCAGGTGGTCCTGGACGTAGGATGCGGGACCGGGCTGTGCTCCGGTCTGCTGCGGGACAAGGTGGGCCTGCGCGGAGGCGTGGTCGGCATCGAGGAATCGCCGCAGATGGCGGCGGTGGCCTGTGAGCGCATCGCCCTCGAGGGCTGGCGCAACGTCACGGTGGTGCAGTCGCCGGCCGAGGATGCCCGGATCGCCCCGGCCGCCGACGCCGCCTTGTTCTGCGCGGTGCACGACATCTTGCAGTCTCCCGGTGCGCTGCGCAATGTCCTGGCCAGGCTTCGCCCGGGGGCATGGGTGGCCGCCGGCGGCGGCAAATGGGCCACGCCGGCGCTGATGGGGATGAACCTTCTGATCAGCGTGATGCACGCTCCGTACGTGGGCAGCTTCAGCGGATTCTCCCGGCCCTGGCGTCACCTGGAGCAGCTGGTCGAGGACGTCCAGGTCCGGGAGGTGGGCTTGGGCAGCGGGTACATCATGACCGGCCGCGTGCCCGGCCCGGCCGGTCACCCGGACGCTGGGCCGCAGGTTCCCCGGCCCGCTGGCCATCGGCGGCCTGATCCACGCGCCCGGCCACTTGCCCGCCCGGCCTCGCGGGCACCGTGGCCCGCCGCGACCGGTAAACAAGCCATCACCCTGGGGCCTGCCGCAGCTTATCCGCCCGCGGTCACGGGCCCGGATCTGCCCCGGCGCCGGGGCAGATAAGCTCACCTGAACCTAAGCTCAACCGAGCCGAGGTACCTGTCCGGGGGCAAGCCGGTGACCGGTCACGCCCGTGGTTGCCATGGCCTGATCCACCCGCCGGCCGACTGAAGACCGTGCCGTTCTGGCCCTTGGTACCAGAGTTCTGCCAGCACCCCGACCAGGCTGGGCGTGATCCTGCGCGGCACTGGTAAGGGCTTAGGCCGCGCTGAATCGCTGGTCAGCCAGGCCGGGGCCGCCCTGCGCCGCTAGGCATGCCTGGAGCAGCGTGGGGGCGAACACCTGCGGCGCGGTGATGCACACCGCGTGATCGGCGTCCACCCGGTGGAGCGCTGCGCCCGGGATCGCCCGGGCCAGCTGCAGCTGCCGGTTGGCCGGCACGATGCGGTCCCGGGTGGTGACCACCACCGCGGCGGGGACATCGACCTGGCCGATCCAGCCGTCCGAGCTGAACTCGCACACGGCGCCGATGGCCGAGACGGCGCTGGCCAGCGTGGTCCGGCGCAGCTGAGCGCGGGCCCACCTAGCCGTGGCCGGATCGTCGATGGGACCCAGCAGAGCCGATCCCAGTACCTCGGCGCTGACCAGCTGCAGAACCGGGTTCCACCGCAGGCCGGCGGCCACCGCCGGCAGCGCGAAGGCGGACAGCTGCTGTGCCGGGGACCCCACGTTGCCCGCGGTGGAGCACAACACCAGACCCGACAGCAGCGAGGCGTGCCGCCGGTACACCAGCTGGGCGACCATGCCGCCCATGGAATACCCCACGACGGTGAACTTGCCGGTACCCAGGACCGCCGCCAGCGCGGCGACATCGTCGGCGCAATCCTCGAGCCGGAACCGCGACCCGGCCCTGATCCCGTCGCCATGGCCGCGCAGGTCGGCGGCGATGACACGGAAATGAGCCGCGAGCGGCGCGAAGACCTTTCCCCAGTTCAGCTCGGCCGTGCACGCCACCCCGTGGATAAGCATGAGTGTCTCAGCGCCGGGCGGACCGGCACACTCCCACACCCGGGTAACTCCACGGCCGGGCAGCTCTACCAGGCGCGTACGCGGAGTCACTTCCTCTTCAAGCACCTGCCGCACTGCTCTCACTCTCCTGCCATGCCAGTCAGCAAGAGCCAGGGACCGGAGCTCGGCCAACGATCAACCAAAGGTTGGACTATGCATACCGGACTTTGCGGAACTTCTCCAGGGACCAAAGGCCCGGACTGCCGTCCTGCTCGCCAGCGCGATGCTGCTGCGGCGACGCGACATTACCACCTGACCCGCCCAGACCTTTTGACGCTGCGCAGTTGCCCATGGGTCTGCGCGGTCGTCGCGGCTTGAAGGGACTGGAGCACCGTTACTCGGCTGCAGTCGTGGTGTTGCCGAACACGCCGGCAAGCGGGTTGAGCTGGGGCGCTGGTTGATCAGCGAACGTCGTGAACGTGTCGCGTGTCGGTGTTGTCGACGGCGCGGGTGGCGGCCCAGCTGGCAAGTAGTTTGAGTCCGTCGGCTGCAGGGGTGTCAGGGTCGGCGGTGTAGAGGTTGAGGCGCAAGTCGGGCTCGGAGGGGAGCTCCATGGCCTCGAAGTTGAGGTCGAGCTCGCCGACGGCGGGATGGCGGAGTCGTTTGCGGCCGCTGCGGTGGAATTTGACGTTGTGCGAGGCCCAGTGCTGGCGGAACAGCTCGCTCTGGGTGGAGAGTTCGCCGACGAGGGTGATGAGGGCTTTGTCGTGCGGGTTGCGTCCTGCTTCGAGCCGGAGCATGGCGGCCGCGTCGGTGGCCATGCGGTCGTAGTCGACGAAGAACTCCCGGGCGGCCGGGTCGAGGTAGATGAACCTGGTGGTGTTGGCGGCGCGTCTGGCTGTCGGGCCGGCGACGGCGGAGTCCAGGACCGGCGAGTAGAGCGCGCGGGCGAGTGGGTTCATGGCGAGGATGTCGTGGCGGGCGTTGCGGATCCAGGCCGGCGCTTCGGTGATCGCGTCGAGAACCTGCTGGATGACCGGCCGAACCGCGGTCGGGCTGGGCCGGGCGCGGCGCGTCGCGGCTGGACCGGCGGAGCGGGCTAGGGCCCGCAAGTGCTCGTGTTCGGCCTCATCGAGTTGCAGTGCGTTCGCGATACCGTCGAGGACAGCCTCGGAGGCGCCCGCGAGGTCGCCGCGTTCGATCCGGATGTAGTAGTCGATGCTGACTCCCGCGAGCAGCGCGACCTCTTCTCGGCGCAGGCCTTTGACCCGGCGGTTGCCGCCGTAGGCGGGCAGGCCGGCCTGGCCGGGGGTGATCCGTGCCCGCCGGGAGGCGAGGAATTCGCGGACCTGTGCTCGGTTGTCCATGACTCCACGGTAGGTGACCGCGCGGCAGCCTGGGAGGTACCGCCGTTACCTGTAAGAGCAGACACTCCCACGGGTGCGCGGATGCGCGTTGACTGGTCCTCGTGAGCACAGCCACCGAGACAGCAGACAGTCCGCACCTCGATCGTGACTCGCCGAAGCTGGTGGCACGTCCGTGACCGCCTCGAACGGATGGCGCGCCGGCGAGCTTTCGGCGATCGACGGCTGTGGTGAGGTCGATATCGCCACCCGGCGTGGCGACGGCACGCTGCGCGCGGCGCGCATTGTGTGGATCGTCCGGCACGGCGACGCCGTGTACGTCCGGTCCGTCAACGGCACGACAGCCGCCTGGTACCGCGGCGTCCAGACCTGCCACGAGGGCGAGCTGAGCGCTGGACGCCTCCGGAGTGGTGTGGTCTTCGCCGAGGCAGGCACCCACGTGGGCGAGGGCAGCGGGCTGGATGACGCTCTGGATGCCGCCTACCGCGGCAAGTACGGCCGCTCGTCCGACGCCGTCGCCCGCATCACCGCAGATGTCGCCCGCGCGACGACCCTGCGCGTTGATCCGGCCTGACCTTTGCACTCCTGATCACCTCAACGACGAAAGGACACGTCATGGACAAGAACCCCAGCACCGCCACGGTGAAGACCCCGTCGTCGAACTTCACCGGCGACGTGTGGCTGAACGCAGTGTTCGGCGGCGACGGCACCTCACAGCTCACCTGCGGCCTGGTCCGGTTCACCCCGGGCGCGCGTACCAATTGGCACAGCCACGTCAACGGGCAGCTGCTGGTGTGCACTGACGGCATCGGGCTGGTCGGCACCCGCGACGGGACGACCGTCGTGCTGCGCGCCGGTGAGAGCGTGTGGACGCCGGCGGGCGAGGAGCATTTCCACGGCGGCACCGCCGAGAACATGATGTGCCATTACGCGATCCTCGACGCCTCCGGCGACGGCGAGGCCACCACCTGGCTCGAGCCCGTCACCGACGAGCAGTACCTGGCCGCGCACCGCACGGCGGGGGTGTAGCCGATGGCGATCAGCGCTGCCGCGAAGGGCCACCACGACCAGCTGTTCGGCGACCGGGTCTCCACTCTGGCGCAATCCGACCCCGAGCTGACCGGGTACTTCGGTAACTTCGCCTTCGACGAGGTGTACGCCGACGCCGCGCGGTTGGACGAGTCGCTCGACCTGCACACCCGGCTCATGGTGCAGCTGGCCGCGATCCTGGCCGCCGGCGGGCTCGCAGAGTTCCGCGTCCTAGGCGCGGCAGCGGTGGCCAACGGCGGGGTGAGCCCGGTCGAGTTGAAGGAGATCGTCTACCAGTCCGTCGCCTACGTCGGCATGGCCCGCGTATTCGACTACCTGCACGCGGTCAATGATGTCCTCACCGAGGCAGGGGTCGAGCTGCCCCTGCCCGGGCAGTCGGCGTCCACGCCGCAGACGCGCCTCGAATACGGCCAGGCGGTGCAGGGCCGCATCGTCGGCGACGACGCGGTGGCCGCTCGCCTCACCGGCACCCCGGCGGATGAGGTGCACTTCCAGCGCTACCTGGCCGCTAACTGCTTCGGCGATACCGTCGGGCGCGGTGGAATCGACCTGGAGGTGCGCGAGCTGCTCACGTTCTCGATGCTCGTCGCCCTGGGCGGTGCCGACGCTCAGGTGCGCGGGCACGTCCACGCGAACCTGCGGGTCGGCAACACCCGCGCGAGGCTGCTCGCCGTGCTGACCGTGCTGGTGCCCTTCATCGGCTACCCCCGCACCCTCAACGGCCTCGCCGCACTCAACGACATCACCGGCAGCTGAATACAAACAACGAGGAGCACGACATGGAATACCGGTTGCTGGGCCGGACCGGGGTATCGGTGAGCCCGCTGTGCCTGGGCACGATGATGTTCGGGCCGTGGGGCAACGACGACCGCGCCGACGCGATCCGCGTCATTCACCGCGCACTCGATGCCGGGATCAACTTCGTCGACACCGCTGACGTGTATTCCGGCGGTGTGTCGGAAGAGATCACCGGCGAGGCCCTGCAGGGGCGCCGCGACGATGTCGTGCTGGCGACGAAGTTCTTCATGCCGATGGACGACCGCCCGAACCGCAGCGGCGGTTCCCGGAAGTGGATCATGCAGGAGGCCGAGAATTCGCTGCGGCGCCTGAAGACGGACTACATCGATCTTTACCAAGTACACCGCCCGAGCCCGACGACGGATGTCGAAGAGACCCTCGGTGCGCTGACCGATCTCGTGCACCAGGGCAAGGTCCGCTACATCGGCTCGTCCTCGTACCCGGCCAGCCAGATCGTCGAGGCACAATGGGCGTCCCGCGAACGGAACCTGGCCCGGTTCGTCACCGAGCAGCCCCCGTACTCGATCCTGGTCCGCGGTATCGAGGAGGACGTGCTCCCGACGGTGCAGCGTTACGGCATGGGGACCCTGGTGTACAGCCCGCTGTCCGGTGGCTGGCTGACCGGCCGGTGGCGCAAGGGCGCCCCCGGCATGCCCACGTCAGCTGCCCGCCCGGGTGCCCGCTTCGACATGAGCACCGCGGCGAACCAGCGCAAGCTGGATGTAGTCGAAGAGCTTGCGCTGCTCGCCGAGAAGTCGGGAATGACGATGATCGAGCTCGCACTGGCCTGGGCAATCAACCACCCGGGCGTCACCTCGGCGATCATCGGCCCGCGGACCATGGAGCAACTCGAGTCACAGCTCCCGTCGGTGCACGTCACGCTGGACACCGAGATCCTGGATCGCGTCGATGAGCTCGTAGCGCCAGGCGTCACGCTGAACGCGGACGACAACAGCTACGGCGCGGCCGAACTGACGCCGCAGGCCCGCCGGCGATAACCACCCCGGACGAGCACGCCATCGACCAGGAATGCGGCAAGGCCGAGGTAGGAGGAATTTGATGAGTAAGACAGTCTGGCTGATCACCGGTGCTGGACGCGGCATGGGAACAGACATCGCCAAGGCTGCTTTGGCCGCTGGTCACGCGGTAGTGGCCACAGGCCGCGATCCTGAGCGGGTCGCGGCCGCAGACCACCGTCCGCCAGTGCCGGCCTCGCCCCAGCGCGCTGCGCCACGTCTTACTCACACACGCCGAATAGAATGCGTTGCGTGCGCGCATACCTATGCACTGGCGGAAATATTAACTCGTAGTCCGGGCGGCCTGATCGCTGTTTCACGGAGTTGTAGCGCGGCTTTGCCATCCACCCCCCGGGAGGCCGGGTCTCCGATTAGACGCGACGTAATAATCATCGCGGCCATGAGCATCCTGTATACAGATTGCCTATTCCGGCTATCCTGCATGCAGCCCGCTACAGGCATATCACATATTGTAAGTAATCGATGCTTTAGCGTTACCGGCATGCACTCCATCTGCCCTGCAGCGTCGGCGCCGCGAGACAGATAGTGCCCCGAAATCTAGCTGGCGAGGCTGGCAGCCGATCCGGATTGATCATTTATATGACGCTCTGCCAGGACATTGACCTAATGAGGGCGGCGGTGCAACACTCAGATATTCGGTTGCGGCCGGCCCTGGGCGGCTGCGCGGCCCGGAGGGCCGCTGACCGCATGGGAGGAATCACCGCTACGTAGCAAGAAAATCATGAGTGGCCGCTAAGGCGGCCGGGGGACGGTATTTATGTCCAGATCCGGAGTGCCGCTTCACGTGATACCGAAACAACACGTCACTTAAGCGCATGGTGGGCCAGATGGGGAAAGGGTCATCCGAGCCTGGTCCCGCGCCTCCGCCTGGTGCACCTGGTGGCGAGGTGACGCGGACCTTCCTGGGCGGTGATCCGGTCAGTCGGCCCCGGCAGGATGACGCCGTGAGCCTGGTGCCTCACGCACCGACGGAATTGGTGCTGCCCCACGCTCCGACCGAAATCGTCAGGCACGGTCCCGGGGTGCCCGCCACCCCGCCCGCGGGCAGGCCCGGACTGACGGCGGAGCACGTATGGCGCGCCAGCAGCCCGGCCAAGGCGGCCCGGCGAACGGCTCGGCTGCGCCGGCTGTTCGGCGCAGCCCTCACCGTGATCCTGCTCGCGGCTGCCGGCGTAACGCTGTACTTGCGCTTCCATCACGCTCCGTTCCGCGTGACCGGGGTCGTGATATCGCAGCAGACGCGATCCGGATGCGGAGTCGACGTCACCGGGCGGATCGCCACCAACGGTTCAGCCGGGACCGTCTCCTATCAGTGGCTGTTCCGGCCCGACGTCCAACCGCTCCAGCCGCTGAGCCAGTCGGTCATCGCGGGGCAGCGCGCCGTTTACGTGACTGCGGCCGTCGAGGGAACGGGTCACGGCAGCTCGCCGGAGACGGTCACCTTGCAAGTCCTTGGGCCTGAGCTAACGACCGCCTCGACGGCCGTACTGGTCAGTTGCCGATGAACATCTGTCATCAGCGGGCGGGGCCCGCCTTATCCCTACACCTACAAGACGCGGTGCCCGGCCTCGTTAGCCGGGCTGACGTCCGGAAGGGGGCGGATTTCATGCCAGAGTGGAAGGTCCCCGGATACACCGAGCTGAAGATGCTCGGCTCGGGCGGATTCGGCGACGTGGTGCTAGCCAGGCACGACACGTCAGGCGTCCTGGTGGCGATCAAATACCTGCGCCAAAGCCTGCTGGCCGACGCCGAATTCGCCGAGATGTTCCGCGGCGAGGCGAACGTGCTGGCCTCACTGGACGACCCGAACGTCGTCCGGCTTTACGAATACGTCGAATCGCCGTCGGGCGCCGCCATAGTCATGGAGCTCATCGGCGGCGTCTCGCTTCGCGAGATCCTGACTTATCAGGGCAAAACGACGGCGGAGGCTGCACTCGTCGTCCTGCAGGGCTCGCTGATGGGGCTAGCGGCGGCGCACCGGCGCGGTGTCGTGCACCGGGACTACAAGCCGGAAAACGTGCTCGTCAACGGGGACGGCGTCAGCAAGCTGACCGATTTCGGCATCGCGGCGCGCGCTGGTGACCGCCCGGTTCCCGCGGGCACCCTGGCGTATGCGGCGCCTGAGCAGATGGGCGGTTCCCCGGCCGGCCCGGCCAGCGATGTCTATTCAGCCACTGCCACCTTTTACGAGTGCCTTACCGGCCGTCCGCCCTTCAGCGGAGAATCCGAGGACCTGCTCCGCCGGCATCGCTCCGAGCCGGTGCCCCTGGACCCGGTGCCCGAACCGCTGCGGCCGCTGGTGGCCACCGGGATGGCCAAGGACCCCGGGCGCCGGCCAACCGACGCGGGTACCTTCGTCGCCGAGCTCAAGACGGCCGCATCAGGTGCTTACGGCCGGCACTGGCACGAGCGCGGCCAGTCGCACCTAGGCGAGGCAGCGCTCTTGCTGGCGGCCTTGTGGCCCTCCGGGGCACCGCCCACCGTGCAAGGCACCACCGTGCACCGGATCCGCCTGTTTCGGCATGTCAGCGCGGTTAAGGCGGCCATCGCGGCTGGCGCGGCCATCGCGGTCGTAGCGGCCGGCACGGCGTTCGCCGTCACCCGTAACTCCTCCTACCAGCCCAGTGCCGCAGACCACGCCCTGGCGGTGCAGTCATTCTCGCTCCCGCCGTCACCGACCTTGCTCTCGCCGTCGCCGGGCACAGGATCTCCGGCCTCGCCGATCACGTCGCCCTCGGGGTCTTCCGGGTCGCCCGTCACGAGGTCGTCGACGTCGACGGCGGTCGGGTCCTCCACAGGGCCCTCGACCGCGAAGTCGTCCCCTGCCCCGGTGTCGCCGCCCCCAACTACGACTACGTCGACGCGAGCCCCGCAGGTGCCGCAAATAACCAGCGTCGGAACATACACGCAAGGCGAGCTGGTGTATTTCGACATCGGTTACTCCGATCCGGGCAATGACGCCGAGGGTTTCGGCTTCGTGGGCGTCGACGGGTCCGGCTGGGCCGAGGAAAACCATCCCTTCTCCATCCCGTCTTACGGCATCGTCGGGACAGACAGCATCGCCTATCCGTTCAACGAAGAATGCGGGACAGCTCAGCAGTCTGAAAGTTCCGTCGAAGCCTGGATATACGACACGGCCGGAGACCGTAGCACGCCTGTGGTTATCCACCTAGTCTGCACAACCTGACTGACCTCGGGCATCTCCCAGCACGACACCAATGCCACCCACCCAAGGTGCCGCGTTACGCCCACCCCGCATGGCACCCAGCCCTCTGTGGCTAGCTCGGCCAGGACCTGGCGATGAGACAGCGACTCCCAGGGCAGGCCGGAACGTGTAAAGAGGGCCTGCGCTCGGTTCAGGCACCCCGGCAACTTACGCGTGCCACCGGGCGACGCACCGGATTTATGCTGCTGCCATCCACCGTCAACGCGCGCCTGCCGGCACGGCCAACCCGTCATCTGATCCACGGGCTTCGGCGTCATCCTCGGTGATCTCGCAAACCAGAAGGGGTGTGGCTGCCGGGCGTTCCAGTGTCCATTGCGGGATCGCCCAGATGACGTCGGCGGCGGGCGGCTGTGCGGTACCGCGCGCGCGACGACACCCTGAGCAGCCCTGGCCGCTCTCCCTCCCGCTCGGGGGGTCTGGCGACGGGCGCGGACGCTCACGGTGTCGTCCCGGCCGGAGCGGGCGTTCGGGTTGCGGCGCGGCGGCCGGGCTGCGATCGTGCAACACGAGCTGCCCCTGGCGGCCTGCGCGGACCGGGGCTGACCACCGGAGCGTGACCAGGAGAGGACTGCCCAGTGCTGCTGTGCGCCGACGTCGGGTCCGCGGATGCGGACTTCGCCTCGGGCGCGATCACGTGCCCGTCATGCGGCGGCCGCCTGGGCCCGTGGGGCCAGGGCCGCGAGCGGGCCTCTGGCTGCACTACGGCGATCGCGCCGTGGTCCGGCCGCCCCGGGGCCGGTGCCGGTCCTGCCGGGCAACGCATATGCTGCTGCCGTCCTGGATGGCCCCGCGCCGCGCCGACGGCGCCGGGGTGATCGCCCGGGCCGCCGCCGCAGCGGCCCTGCACGGAACCGGAAGCGCGCGGCTCGGCGCGGAGCTGGGCGTCCCGGCCGCGACCGTGCGGGGCTGGCTGCGCCGCCTGCGCTCCCGCGCCGAGGACCTGCGCCAGGACGCCACGGCGGCGCTCGGTGTCATAACCGCAGGCCGTGACTGGCCCTGCCTGGCCCCGTGCGGGTCCCTTCTCGGCGATGCCCTGGCCGCGGTCATCGCGTGCGCGCGGGCCGCGATCACCTGCCATGGCTACGCCGAGGAGAACCTCGACGCGCTCCTTGGCCTCTTCGGCATCGCCGCCGCTCTCGCGCCGGCACCCGGCAGCTAACCGCCAGGTCCCGTCCCGGGCATCCCCAGGCCCTCATCACAGCCCGGGCAGAAATGACACTCCTGGCAATCTCTCCGGGGCTGAGAGCCGGGACCCCCTCTGCCTACGGCCAGTAAGGCCGCCCAGCCATCACGAGCAGGCCAGGCCCGATGCAAGCGGTCAGGTATCAACTTTCAAACTCACCACACATGCTCGGGGCCGGTACGGCGCGCCGGATCGGCCCGTACTAAGCATCCTTGCCGACCCGCCGTCATCCGTGGTCTATCCAGCGTTACGAAAAGATCATTCGTTCCTCTCTCGTAACGTTTCCGGAACGGTCCGCCCGTAGGGTGTGCCTCATCCAGAGGTTCTCCCCGAACCCGCTTCCTGAATCTGGAGGCATCATGCCTGTTACCGGTGGGACCGTCGTCAGCGCCCGTCCTGCTCTTTACACGCCTGATCAGATCGGCGGGCCGCGAAGCATCGGCAGGGTGCCGGGCACCGCACGGCGCATCGTTCTGCTGACCGGTGCATCGGGGGTTGTGGGACGCGCTCTGCTGCGGCGGCTGCGTGACTTCGAGGTCGTGTGCCTGGTGCATCGTTCGCCGGTGTCCAGGCCGGACGTGACCACCGTGGTTGGCGACATTGCCGAACCGATGCTCGGGCTGACCGAGCAGGTCTACGCGGAGCTGGCGGCCAGGATCGGCGCGGTCGTCCACTGTGCGGCGGTCACGGACTTCAACCGTGCCGACGGCAGCCTCGAGGCGACGAACATTGCGGGCACCGAACACATGGCCGCCTTCGCCGCTGCGGCGAACGCCGTGCTATACCACGTCAGCACCGCCTTCGTCCACACCACGGTGGACGGCGACCGCGGCCGCACCGCCATCGGCTACGCCTCGTCGAAGCTGGCGGCCGAACAGCTCGTACGGTCCAGCGGGGTGCCGCACGTCATCCTCCGGCCGTCGGTCGTCATCGGCGACTCGGTCACCGGCGAGATAGCCGCGTTCCAGGGCCTGCACCAGGTCGCGGCCGGCCTCTTCGCGGGCATGGTGCCGATGATCCCGTTCGACCCCGGCTGGCCGATCGACTTCGTCCCCGCCGACATCGTCGCCGACGCGATCGCCTGCCAGGTCGAGAACCGGGTGAGCGCGGGCGAGTTCTGGATAAGCGCCGGGGATAAGGCGCTACGCCTGGATGAGAGCGTCGCGCTTGCCGTCGAGTTCGCGCGCGACCTGGGCGTGAGCATCGACATGCCGCGGTTCGTACCGCCGGACTTGTTCGACCGGCTGATCGGCCCGGTTTTTCTCGATGCGCTTCCAGTCAAGATCCGCCGGAACGTCCTGCGGATGCTGGAGTTCTTCACGACCTATCTGCAATCCGGTCAGACTAAGCCCAGCAGCATGGATCAGCTCGTCGCGCTCGGTGCAAGGCCGCTGCCCGACCAGCGCGAGTCGCTGCGGAACAGCCTGCAGTACTGGGCTGAGCAGAACGGCTACGCCCAGCCCGAGACCGAACGGGCGGCCTGAGGTGGCCGCGCCGGCCAGCCGCGATCGAGTGCTCGATCGCTACACGAACCACGTGAACAAGTCACTCGCCAGCCTGGCGCGGCTGGTCGCGGCGCCCGTCGAGGTGGCCGCGGCCGGGTCGAAGGTGCGTGGCAGTGACGGGCACACCTACCTCGACTGCGGGGGCTTCGGGGTCTTCCTGCTAGGCCACTGCCACCCAGCCGTGGTCGCTGCCGTCCGCGAGCAGCTGGAGCGTAACCCCCTTGCCACCAGGCTGTTCCTCAACGCCGAGCTGGCTCAGGCGGCTACGGACCTGGCCGGCATCGCGCCGGCCGGCCTTGACTACGTCTTCCTGACCAACTCCGGAGCTGAGGCAACCGAACTCGGGCTGAAGCTGGCGCGGCTGGCCGGCAAACGTCATCTGATCTCCATGCACGGCGGGTTCCACGGCAAGACACTTGGCGCGCTGTCGGTTACCGGGCGGGCACAGTACCGCGACCCGTTCGGCCCGCTGCTGCCGATGGTCGACTTCGTACCATTCGGCGATCCCACCGCGCTACGGGCCGTCCTGACGGCCCAGTCGGCGGTGCTGCTGGAACCCGTCCAGGCCGAAGGGGGTGTCCGGCTACCGCCCGACGGGTACCTGCGGCAGGTCCGGCAAGCGTGCACCCAGGCCGGCGCGGTGATGATCCTGGATGAGATCCAGTCCGGCATGGGCCGCCTCGGCGCCTGGTGGGGCGCCGACCTGGCCGGCGTCACGCCGGACGTGCTGCTGACGGGCAAGATTCTCGGCGGCGGCGTGATGCCCGCCGGCGGCGTCGTCGCGTCCGCGCAGCTGTTCGCACCGCTGAACGCCGACCCGCTGCTGCACTCCTCCACGTTCGCGGGCAGCCCGCTCGCAGCCGCCGCGGTTACCGCGACCATCGGCGTGATCAAGTCCGAAGGCCTGATCGAGCGCACCCGCGAACTCGGCCGCCAGGTCCGTGACCTCGCCGCCGACGCGGTTACGGCCCACTGCCCGCGCCTGATCACCGAGGTGCGCGGCGAGGGCCTGCTCATCGGCGTCGACTTCGTCTCGGCCGACGCCGCCACCGAGTTCCTGGTCGGTCTGCTAGACGAGCACGTCATCCCGTCCTACTCGCTCAACGCCAGCAACGTACTGCGCCTGACGCCGCCGGCCATCCTCGACGCGGCAGACCTCGACTGGCTCGCACGCGCCCTGACCTCGGCCGCCAAGCATGTCGGCTCCGTTGTACCCGCCGCTTATTGACCAGTCCCGCACAGCTACTTTCCTTGAGGAGATCGAAATGCGCTCCGTCCGCCTCCGGCTAAACGTGCCGCACAAGTCAGCGAGCGAGGTCTACGCGACGCTCGCGGACTTCGAGCAGTATCCCGAACTCAGCGACGCCGTCCAGAGCGTCGCCGTCACCGAGGTGTCCGAGAACCGCACCGTGTCGCACTGGGATGTCACCTTCCGCGCCGGCCTGCTGCGCTGGACCGAGGAGGATACGTTCGACCAGGACGCCATGAGCATCACGTTCCGTCAGCTCGACGGCGACATCGCCCTCTTCGACGGCTCATGGCAGTGCATCGATGCCGAGCAGGGCAGCCAGATCATGTTCTCCGCGAGGCTCGACATGGGTATCCCGAGCCTCGCGGACGCGCTGGAGCCGATTGCGGTGCGGACGATGATCGACAACATCGTCTCGATCGTGCGTGGACTGGCCGGCCATGCCGAGCTCGTCGCCTCCGACGTGACGGTCCCGGTGGGGAGCGGGTCATGAACCTGCTGCGCGCCGAGCGAGACACCCTGGACAGCTATATCCCGGGGCTGGATAAATACCTCAGCGAGATTCCGCTGCTGGAGCTGGAGAAGCCCGGCAGCGCAGCGCTGCAGAAATTCCGCGAGCTGGGCGGCCCGGCCCTGCTGGTGCCTGCCGAGTACGCGGGCAAGGGAGCCTGCTTGCTGGACGCGGTGCGCATCCAGCGTGCGGTGGGCAGCCGGTCGCCGTCGCTGGCCGTGGCTACGACGATGCACCACTTCTCCGTTGCGTCCCTGGTCGAGCTGACCGCGGCTGGCAACGGGTTCGAGTGGGTGATGCTCATGGCGATCGCGGAGAACTCATGGCTGCTCAGCTCCGGCTTCGCCGAGGGCAAGCCGGGTCGGCACATCCTGACGCCCACCATGCGGGGCGTGCCGGCGGACGGCGGCATCACCGTCAGCGGGGTGAAGAAGCCGTGCAGCCTCACCTGGTCGATGAACCTGATGAGCGCCAGCGTCGCCGTCGCCGACCCGGCCACCGGGACGGACCGGCTCGCGATCGTGCTGATCCCGGCCGACTCAGCAGGCATCCAGCGCGCGCCATTCTGGCAGACCACCGCTCTGGCCGCCGCGGAAAGCGACCAGGTCACGCTGAACGAAGTGTTCGTCCCCGAGTCGCTGATCTTCTACCCGCAAGACGGCGAGTCGATGGATCCGATCCAGGCGCGCGGGTTCGTCTGGTTCGAGCTGCTGATCGCCGCGTCCTACCTCGGCGCCGCCACGAACCTCGCCGAGCGAGTCATATCCCGCGGCCGGGGCTCCGACGAGGACCGCGCCGGCCTGGCGATCGAGCTGGAAACCGTCGCCGCGGCCCTGGAGCAGGTGGCCTCCGTCGCCGCGACCGACGGCGACAACGATGCCCTGCTCGCACGGGCGCTCTACGCGCGATTCGCGACTGAGCGGGGCATCGAGCGCGTCGCCATGCCGGCCGCCTCGGCCCTCGGCGGCATGGCATTCATAGAGTCGCCCGAGATCGCCTACCTGCTGGGCGCCATCCGTGCCCTGGCCTTCCACCCGCCGTCACGAGCCGCTGCTGCTGGCCCGATTGCCCGCTATCTCGCCGGCGGCCCGCTGACCCTCTAACCCGACGCCGACGAGCACCGGCCATGCACTCAGGCTGCACCACCTGGCCAGCAACCTTCCGGCATGCCCCTACCAGATGAATGTCCGAGCACCGGGGCCCCCTCCCACGCATCCGCAGCCGGCCATGAGAGTCACCCGTCCAGCGGTCCCGGACGCAGAACCGGACAATCGGCGCGCGGCGAAGCGGAGGGTGACGGGTCCCGGCGGGACGGTCCGTGGACGGCAATCCGGCCGTGCCGGGTCAGAGGTGGGCCGGGAGATCGGCGACGGAGCGCATGATGACGGTCCCCATCCGGTCGGCCAGGTGGGTGATGGTCAGCGCGTGGGCCTGGGCGTTGTCTGTTCCGACGATGCTGGTCCAGGTCAGCGTGGTGTTGCGGTGGCGTCCGGTCTTGAGGACGGCGGCCACTTCAGCGCCTGGCATGGACCGGGTCAGCGTGCGTGCCGCTGCCGGGTCCAGCTCCGGGAGCACGTCGAACGCCCGCATGCCGTAGGCGCCGGCCAGTTCTTTCCAGGCGCGCACCATGTCCGGAGTGTTGAGTTCGCGCGCCAGCACCCGGTCGAGCAGGCGGGTGGGATGCCGGCGTACGTCGTCGGGCACGATCTGGCTAAAGGCGGCCTCGTTTTCGGCGCGGTCCTGCGCGGCCTGGACGATCGCCGCCGGGTCATAACCCAGGGCCTGGAGCTTCGGCAGGTCCGCGTCGGAGGGACCGGTGAGCATCATCCGCTCGGTGAACAGGTCGAAAGCGGCCATGAGCGCGTCTGCGGTCTCGGTGCCCAGCCACTCGCGGAGCAGGCCGGTGCTGTCGCTGCCGTCCAGCTTCACGATCCGGCCGTCGGCGCGGATGCCGTGCGCCCAGCGGAAGCCGCGGCCAAGCAGTTCTACCTCCGGCAGCGTGCTGGCGGGGATGCCGGTTAGCGTCGTGACCGCGGCGTCGAGTTCATACAGCGCGGTCAGGCGGCGCACGGCAGCGCGGCGAAGCCCGACAGCTCCTCCATCAGCCGCGCCAGGTCGCTGCGGTGTCGGATGCTGGTCATCTTCAGCGTCTCGCTGTAGTGCGTCAGCGACAGCGGGAACACCGCGGTCCCGGCGGCGCGGGCGTCCCGGGCCGCTCGCAGCGCGGCGGCGTAGCGAGTTCCGTCGCGGTGACCGGTATCTGCCTGCGCCAGGTGGACCCAGTCCTTCTGGTCGAGATAGACCAGCTTCACGCCGCCCGCGTGGCGCAACGCCGGCCAGGCCAGCGGCGGCGCATCACGTAGCGTGGTTGAAACCATTGCCATATTTTCCCATTGCCTGCCCAGCTGTACTGGCGCATGGCGATCACCAAGCCCCTGTGCCGGCCTGACGCCAGCCTAGCGCTAGGGATCGGCCCTTCCGTGGCGTGGCACTGTCCGGAAGGTGAGCAAGCCTGGGTCCCGGTATCAGGCCTGTCATGGTCCATTCCCCTGGTCCAGTGGTGGGTAGTAGGCGGTGCCGTCCATCAAGCGCCGGGCGGTCCGGCTGAAGCCGAGGACGTCAAAGGTGATGCCGCCAGGGCCGCTGTGGGCTTCGACCTTTGCCGGGGTGATGCCGGACGGGTGGCCGATCAGCAGTTCACCTGGCCGCCGCCCGGCGGTCACCGCTTCGACGACGGAACCGGGAATCTGTGCCGCGGCGGCCAGGCAGATCGAGGCCGACCCGGCGATGCTCTCGTGCAACCGGTTCATGAACAGCAGCCGGACCCGCAGATCCATCTGCTTCTCCTCGACCTCGACCCCAGAACCCCCGGGCAGGGTGCGGTACCCCGCTGGCGGTGCGACGAGCCCGACCATCGGCAGGCCCGGCGACTGCTCGTCGACCCGGGCCCAGTCGGTCGCCAGCCCCATCCGGACGGCGGCTTTGCCTCGGATTTCCCGCACGGTGCCGATCAGGCCGGCGTCCTCGTTGATCTCCTCGGCGGGCTCGCTGCCGGTGCGGCCGAGTTCGGTGGCGAGCACCCACACGCAGGCGTTGCCGGCGTCGCAAAGCGTCGCCCGAACCGTCGCGCCGGTCTCCAGCGTGATCTCGTCCACGGCCCGGCCGGTGGGCAGCAGGCGGCCCGTCTTGGCACCGATCGTGGCGACCCAGTTCATTACGATCTCGGCGCCGGTGCCGGGCACGCCGGATATGGCCAGGTCCCCGAGCACTCGCGCGCGCCCGTCGCGGACCGGCACCTCGGCGACGATCAGGGCCTGGGTGTTGGTGTTGAAGATCCGGACCCTGGTCACCGGCTCGACCGCCTCGACCAGCCCCTCGTCCACCGCGAACGGTCCCACGCCGGCGGAGATGTTGCCGCAGTTGCCCGCGTAACCGACGCCGGCGCGGTCGATCTCCACCTGCGCGAAGGTGTAGTCCACATCGGCGTCCTCGTGCGCGGACGGCGCGATGATCGCGGCCTTGGAGGTGATGGGGCGCGAGCCGCCAAGCCCGTCGATCTGCAGGACGTCCGGCGAGCCCATCAGCCGCAGCAGCACCGCGTCCCGCCGCGGTCCCGGCCCGGGCAGGTCGGCTTCGTGAAAGTACAGCCCCTTGCTGGTCCCGCCGCGCATCACCACGCAGCGGATTCCGTTCTGCTCGGCTCCAGTCATGCCGCGTCCCGCCGGGGCAGGTAGCCGTCCGCGACCAGCCGGGGCAGCAGGCCGCCGGCGTCGAGGATGTCCAGCACCATCCGGGGCAACGGCGCCGCCTCGATACGCCGGTCGTCGGCCGCCAGCCAGCCCTCGGCCAGCTGGATGGTGATCTCGTCGCCCTCGCGGACCAGGTCGCGGACGCCCGGCACGGTCAGCGCGGGCAGCCCGTTATTGATCGCGTTACGCAAGAACAGCGAGTTGAACTCCTCGGCCACCAGCGCGGTGACGCCCAGGTGGCGCATCAGCGCGGCGACCGGGCGGCTGGAGCCGATGCCGAAGTTGCGGCCCGCCACGACGATGTCGCCGGGTCGCACCTCATCGGTCCAGTCGGGCCGCAGATCATAGAAGACGTGCCGCGCGGCCTCGGGAATCGGCAGCTTCATCGCGAAGCCGGGATACATGGCGTCGGTGTCGATGCTGTCGCCGAACACCCACGCCCGCCCGGTGAGCTCGTACTTCATGTCAGTGCCTCCCTGGGGTCGGTGATCCGGCCGGTGATCGCGGCGGCCGCCACGGTGGCGGTCGAGGCCATGTAGATCTCCGCGCTGGGGCTGCCCATCCGGCCGCGGAAGTTACGGGTGCTGGCGGTCAGGCACACCTCGCCGTCACCGAGCAGGCCCATGTGGTAGCCGAAGCAGGCGCCGCAGGTGGAGTTGGTGACCACCGCGCCGGCCTCGGCGAGCTTCTCCACGTAGCCCAGCCGCACCGCGTCGAGGTAGACGGCCTGCGAGGCCGGGGTGACGATCAGGCGCACCCCGGCGGCCACCGACCGGCCGTCGAGGATCTCGGCGGCGATGCGCAGGTCCTCCAGCTGCCCGTTGGCGCACGAGCCGATGAAGCACTGCTGCACGCTGCGGTGCTCGACCTGCGACACCGGCAGCGCATTGCCGCTGACCTTGCCCGGCCGCGCGACGTACGGCTCAAGCGCGCTCAGGTCGATGGTCCGGACGTCGGAGTAGACGGCGCCGGGGTCGGGGTCGGCCGCCTGGTAATCCCCGGCGTCGTGGGCGGCGAGGAATTCCGCGCACTGGTCGTCGAACCCGAACGTGGTGAAGTCGGCGGAGATCTCCGCGCCCTGGGTGGCGATCGTGCGCCGGTCGTTCATCGGCACCGACGCCAGCCCCGGCCCGCCGAACTCCAGGTTGTGGTTGGTGGCATCACCCCAGGCGTTGGCCAGGTACAGGAACACGTCCTTGCCGCCGACCCCGGCCGGCAGCTCACCCGCCAGCTCGTAACGGATGGTCGGGCCGACGGTGTACCAGGTCTCCCCGGTGCACAAGATCGCGATCACCTCGGCCGGCCCGAGCCCGCGGGCCGCGGTGTTATACGCGCCGCCCGCGCAGGTGTGCGAGTCGGTACAGGTCAGCACCTGGCCAGGCAACGCGAGCGCGTTCTCCGCGATGACCTGATGGCAGATGCCGTGCCGCCCGACGTCAAAGAATTTCTCGATCCCGAACGACTGGGCGAACTCGCGCGCGGCCATCCCTCCGTTCGCGTCGGTGAGCGTCGGCGCGGGCACCGCGTGGTCCATGATGATCGCGGTCCGGGCCGGATCGGCGATCTTCACCGGGTCCGGCCAGTTCGTGAACATCAGGTCGATCAGCACGTTCATGTCGACCCGGCACACGACCGTATCGCCCGCGCTGACCCGTTCCTGCCCGGACGCGCGGGCCAGGATCTTCTCGATCATGGTCATTCTCATGGGAATCCCTTTCCTGTCACTGGTATCGCTCGTCAAGCTCGGTCCATTCGCCCAAGCCCACGAGGCCGAACACGCCGGCTGGCCCGGCGACCTCCCCGGCGACCTCCCCGGCGGGCCGCCCGCCCAGGCCGGCCAGCGACGTCGCCATGGCCGACACCACCGGGCCGAGCAGCGCGCCGGGGTAGATCGCGAGCTTGTACCCGAGCCGCTCCAGGTCGTCCTCGCCGATCTCGGGGCTGCGGCCGGACGGGACCACGTTGAACACCAGCGGCGCGTCGACCTCGGCGGCGACCCGTTCGATCTCGTCGTGGGACTCGGGCGCCTCGACGAAGATCAGGTCCGCGCCCTCCGCCGCGTACCGGTTCGCCCGGGTGATCGCCTCATCGATCCCGGCGGGACCGCGGGCGTCGGTGCGGGCGATGAGGACGGTGTCCGCTTCCCGCGCGTCGAGGGCCGCGTGCAGCTTGCGCGCGAACTCGTCGGCGCTGACCAGCTCCTTGCCGGTCAGGTGACCGCACCGTTTGGGAAACGCCTGGTCCTCCAGCTGGATCGCCGCGACCCCGGCCCGCTCGTAGCCGCGCACGGTGCGCACGACGTTGACCGCGTTGCCGTAACCGGTGTCCGCGTCCGCGATCACCGGCAGCCCGCTGGCCTGCACCACCAGCGCCACCCGGTCCACCATCTCCGAGCCGGTGACCAGGCCGATGTCCGGCAGGCCGTAGCCGGACACCGCGACCCCCGCCCCGGTCAGGTAGGCCGCGGAAAACCCGGCCCGGCGGACCAGGTGGGCGCCGAGCCCCTCGAATACTCCCGGGGCCCGCAGCAGCCCCGGCTTGGCCAGCAACTCCCGCAGCACCGCGGGCGCGTCTGTCAGCACGTGCTTCTTCTTTCTCTCGTTGACGGGCAGTGTCGTTGACGGGCAGTGTCGTTGACGGGCAGGGTCAGTGCCGGGCGGGCGAGCCGGGGAAGCCGTAGAGGCGGTGCGCGTTGGCGGTCAGCACCGCTTGCCGTCTCGCGGGATCCGGCACCCAGTCGGCTAGCAGGTCAAGCAGCTCGCCGACGTTGGGCATGCGGCCCCAGAAGCCGACCTGAGGCCAGTCCGAACCCCACACGCAGCGGTCCGGCGCGGCCGCCACCAGCTCCCGCGCGAACGGGACGGTGTCGGCGTAGCCGGGCTCGCGGGAGAGCCGGAACGCGCCGGACAGCTTCGTCCAGACCCCGTCGCGGACCAGTTCGAGCAGCAGCTTCCAGCCGGGCTGGCCAAGCCCGCCGGCCACCTCGACGTCGCCGAGGTGGTCGACGACCACCGGCACCCGCAGCCGCGCGATCCGCGACGCGACCGGCTCCAGCCGCTCGGTGCTGGTGAGCAGTTGCAGGTGCCAGCCCAGCTCGGCGCAGATCGCCTCGTACCGGTCGATCCGGTCGAACCCGAACCCGCCACCGGAGATCGTGTTGAGCCGGAGGCCGACCACGCCGGCGTCGGCCAGGCGGCCCAGTTCGGTGTCGCAGACATCGGGGGCCACCACCGCCACGCCGCGCAGCCGGTCGCGGTGCGCGGCCAGCACGCCGAGCATCACCGAGTTGTCGGCGCCGTGCACGCTGACCTGGATCAGCACGCCGTAGGTCATCCCGGTGGCGTCGAGCATCCGCCGGTATTCCGAGCCCGGTGCGGGCGGCGGGGTGTAGCTGCGCCGCTCGACGAAGGTGTCGCCGACGACGTGGGCGTGGGTGTCGACCGCGCCGGGCGGCACCGTGAACCGCACCGGCGGGCGCGGCTCCGGGTCCGGCCCGGGGCTGGTCACCTCTGGATCGACGTCGGTTCGCACGGTGATCAGCTCGCGTAGTACGGGTAGGGGCTGTTCTTGCTCTCCGCCTCCACCCGGCGCAGCATCGCGGGCCATTCCAGCAGGCCGTAGCGCCGGATCGTGCCGGGCGCGAAGATGTGCGCGGTCAGGTCGATGACGTCCGGCGCGGGCTGCTGCACCGCGTCCTGGCCGGCCGCGAGGGCGGAAACCTGGGCCCGGCAGGAGATCTCCAGCTGGTACAGCAGGTTGAACGCCTCGGCGATGGTCGGGCCGCCCACCAGCAGGCCGTGGTTGCGCAGGATCATGGCCCGGTGCTCGCCGAGGTCGGCGACCAGCGTCTTCTTCTCCTGCTCGCTCAGCGCCGGCCCCTCGTAGTCGTGGTAGGCCAGGTGCCCGCTGAAGCGCATCGAGTGCTGGCTCAGCGGCAGCAGCCCGGACTTCATCGCGGCCACCGCCATGCCGGCCAGGCTGTGCGTGTGGATGACCGCGCCGATGTCGTCGCGGGCCGCGTGGATGGCGCTGTGGATCACGTAGCCGGCGGCGTTGACGCCGTAGTCGGTGCCCTCGGGCTTCCACACGACGTTGCCGTCCAGGTCCACTCGGGCCAGGCTGGACGCGGTGATCTCCTTGTACAGCAGGCCGTACAGGTTGATCAGGAACGTGTCGGTCCCCGGCACCCGGACCGTGATGTGGTTGTAGGTCAGGTCGCTCATCCCGTAGGCGTCCACCAGCCGGTAGCACGCCGCGAGATCGACCCGGGCCTGCCACTCCTCCGGGCTGACCTGGTCCCGGATAGACGGGAAGTCCGCCGAGTAGTTCGCGGTGCGGACCGCGTCGTCGCCCTGGTAGTTCGCCAGGGCACGCGCGGCGTCGAGATCGATGGTGTTCGTCATCGTCGTTCCTTTCTCTTGATCTTCAAGGTCACCCGTCCACCGTCGGTCGTTTCCCGAATCTGGTACAACTGAAGTTGCAGTATTCGGAACTTGAAGGATCGCGATGGCGGCATCGGAGCAAGAAGACGGCCACATCCGGGCGCTTCTGGTGCTGGAAACCCTGGCCGGCCTCGAGCAGCCCGCGACGCTGCCGACGATCGCCGGCGAAGCCCAGCTGACCAAGACCAAGGCCTACCGGACCCTCCGCGGCCTGCAGGACCACGGGTTCGTCGACCATGTCGGCCGCAGCGGGTACCGGATCGGCAGCCGGGCGGTGGCGCTGGCCTCGCTGGTCGGCCCGCGCCCCGCGCTGCTCCGGCTCGCCCGGCCGGTCCTGGCCAAACTCGCCGCGGAGGCGTCGGAAACGGTCACGCTGCACCTGCGCAGCGGCGCGCACCGGGTGCTGGTGCTCGGCGCCGAACCGGCCGGCAACCCGCTGCGCAGGCTGCCGACGATCGGCGAGCGATCGCCGCTGACCGCGGGCTGCAGCGGCCGGTCGATCCTCGCGTTCCTGCCCGAGGAAGAAGCCGCGGACATCATCCACGGCCACGCCCCCGCGGCCGCGCGGCGCGGACTGCCGGCCCTGCTCGCCCGCATCCGTGCGCAGTCCTACGCGCTGTCGTTCAGCGACAATCACCCAGAAATGAACGGAATCGCCGCCCCGCTGCTTGACCCGAACGACGGCACCGCCCTCGGCTCCATCGCCATCGCCGGGCTCGTCGAGCGCCTGCCGAAGCAGACGCTGCTGCAACTGGTCACGCCGCTGCACGCCGCCTGCTCCCAGCTCGCGCCGCGGCTGGCCACTGTCCTCGGCCCGAACTCCTCGGTCCGCCTGGAGTCCCTCGACGTCACCATCCAGCACTTCCTCGATCACCACGAGTCTCCGCTGGCTGCTGGAGCAGCAGGCCGTGCAGGATCTTCATGACCTGGTCGTGGATCTGGTCGGGCTTGAGCCGGTCGGTGGGGTGATACCAGCGGGCGATCGAGGTCAGCGCGCTATTGAGCAGGTTGACCGCGATGGGAATGTCGATGTCGGGGCGGATGAGCCCCTCGTCGACTCCCTGCCGGAGCAGCTGTTCCGCGGAGCGGTTCACCTGCCGGGCCCAGGACTGGTAGCTGCGCAGACCCTGGGGTGAGAGCTGGTGCTGGTCGGCCATGAGGACCAGGTAGTAGGCCCGGTAGCGAGCCGCCGAGGTCACGTGCAGCCGGACGTAGGCCTCGAGTTTGTCAGCCGCGCCCGCGGTGCTGTCGACGATCTGCTCGATACCCTCGCGCAGCGGGTAGATGGCCTGCTCGACGATGGTTTCCAGCAGGCGTTGCTTCGACGAGACGTACTGGTAGACGGTCGGCTTGCTGACGCCCGCCTCGGCGGCGATGTCGTCGAGGGTCGCATCCGCGTAGCCGCGCCGCTCAAACACCCGGGCGGCCGCGGCCACCAGGTCCTGGGTCTCGAGCGCTCGCCTCCTGCCCACAGAATTCTCCTCTTCGGCTAAGCCGTAGCTTATCTGAACTTGATAGTAGCGAATACTTCGCTTCCACGCACTCCAGACCCAGCATAGACAGTAAATCTAGGCTTGACGGGTACTGCACCGATGAGGCAGTATTTCTTTACTAGACAGTTAATAAATGACCTCGGAGGGCGGATGCGCGACGTCGACATCGTGGGAGCGGGGATCACCCCGTTCGGGAAGCACCCGGACGCCACCATGAGTTCGCTGGCGGCCGCCGCGATCGGTGCGGCCCTGGCCGACGCGGGCCTGCCGGCTGCCGATGTGGATCTGCTGGTCCATGGCAACGCGATGGCCGGCGTGCTCAGCGGGCAGGAGATGATCCGGGGCGAGCTCGCCGCGAGTGCGGCTGGCCTGGCCGGAGTTCCCGTCGTGAACGTCGAGAACGCCTGCGCGACATCGTCCACCGCGCTGCACGTTGCCCTCACCGGGATCCGGTCGGGGATGTATGACACCGCGGTGGTGTGCGGCAGCGAGAAGATGACCGGCCGGCCGACTGCGGAAATCCTGGCCGCGATGACGAGCGGCGCGGACCTCGGCCGGATCGGCGAGATCACCCGCGAGGTTACCGGCCGCGACGTGCCCACGGCCTCGTTCTTCATGGACGTGTACGCGGGGATCGCCCGCGGCTATCAGGCTCGTTCGGGCGCGACCGCCGAGGACTTCGCCGATGTCGCCGCCAAAAACTCCGCGCATGGGGCGCTGAACCCGAAGGCCCAGTATCGGCGGGCCCTCACCCGGTCGCAGGTGCTGGCCAGCCGGATGGTGGCGGCTCCGATGACCATGCTGATGTGCTCGCCGATCGCTGACGGCGCCGCCGCCCTGGTCCTGCGGGCGGCGGATCGCGTCAGGTCCTCCGACGGCGCGGTCCGGATTCGTGCGTGCGCTCTTGGTTCCGGGCAGCCAGGTGGGTCCGGGACGCCGTTGGAGCAGCGCACCGCGGCAGCGGCCTACGGGCAGGCCGGGCTCGGACCGGGCGATCTCGACGTCGTCGAGGTGCATGACGCGGCGTCGCCGAACGAGCTGATCATGTACGAGGAACTGGGGCTGTGCGGTCTGGGCGAGGGCCCGAAGCTGCTGGCCTCGGGGGCCACCGCGCTGGGCGGGCGGATGCCGGTGAACCCGGACGGCGGACTGGTTTCCCGTGGCCACCCGGTCGGCGCGACCGGATGCGCCCAGCTGGTCGAGCTGGTCACCCAGCTGCGCGGCCGGGCCGGCGCCCGGCAGGTACCCCGGGCCCGGGTCGGGCTGGCCGAGAACGCGGGCGGCTACCTGCATCCCGACGCCGCGGCGTGCGTGGTGACGATCCTGAGCCGCGGCTGAGGCAGCCATGACGAAAGAAGCCGACCGCCCCATCCGGACCGAGCGCCGCGGTGCCGCCCTGTGGCTGTGGCTGAACCGGCCGCACGCGCTCAACAGCCTCACCCCGCAGCTGATCCGCGGCCTCCACCAAGGCCTGGACCTGGCCGCGGACCCCGGTGTGCGGGTCGTGGTGATCGCGGGCAAGGGCCGGGCCTTCTGCGCCGGCGCCGATCTCACCCAGGTACTCGGCCGGGTCAGCGGCGACGCGGAACCCGGTGCGGAGGAGGACTTCCTCGAGCAGGTCGGCGCGGCGTTCGACCGGCTGGAAGCCTTCGGCAAACCCGTGATCGCCGCCGTGCATGGCCTGGCCGTCGCCGGCGGCCTGGAGCTGGTGTTGTGCTGCGATCTCGTCGTGGCCAGCAGGTCAGCCTCCTTCGGTGACGCCCATGCCAACTACGGCCTGCTGCCCGCGGGCGGGGGCTCGATCAGGCTGCCCCGCCGGGTCGGTCCCGCCCGCGCCAAGCACCTGATGTTCACCGGCGCCACCGTACCCGCCGAGGTTCTGGCCGGCACCGACCTGATCACCGCGCTAGTCCGGAACGGGCAGTTGACCAGCGAGGTGGACAACCTCGTCGCGGCCATCGCCGGCAAGAGCCCGGTCGGGATCGCGGCCATGAAGGCCCTCGTCGATGACGGCCTCCAACTCACCCGCGAGGCCGGCCTGCGGATGGAAAGGCAGCGAGCCGCCGCGCACACCCATACCCGCGACTTCCATGAAGGCCTCAGCGCCTTCACCGAAAAGCGCACACCCAAGTTCACCGGACGGTGACCGCAGCCCGCGGAAGCGAGACCAGCATGGAAAACCTGCTTCGCCTGGACGGCAAGACCGTCCTGGTCACCGGCGCCGGCCAGGGAGTCGGCCGCCAAGTCGCCCTGCACTGCGCCGGTCACGGCGCGCACGTCGTCGTCAACGACTTCCACCTGGACCGCGCCGACGCCGTGGCCGCTGAGATCCGCGCGGCAGGCGGGTCCGCGGTGGCCAGCCGATGTGACGTCACCGACTTCGGCGACGTCATGCACATGGTCGCCCGCGCCGAGCAGGAGGCGGGCGGGATCGACGTGCTGGTCAACAACGCCGGCAACGCCGGGCCGGTCCAGGACCCGATGAGCCCGGCACCCCCGTTCTGGGAGGCCCACCCCAAGGAATGGGAACCGTGGCTGGGCGCGAATTTCTACGGCGTCCTCAACTGCGCGCGCGCCGCCCTGCCCGCCATGGTCGAGCGCGGTTCGGGCCGCGTGGTCACGGTGATCTCCGACGCCGGCCGGGTCGGCGAGCCGGGCCTGCCGGTCTACAGCGGCGCGAAGGCCGGCGCGGCCGGTTTCTCCCGGGCCCTGGCCAGAGCCGTCGGCCGGTACAACATCACCGTCAACTGCGTAGCCCTCGCGTCCATCCGGACACCGGGTGTCGCCACCGCCACCGATGATCCCGACCTGGTGAAGTCCATGCTGCGCAGCTACGTCATCCGCCGGCTCGGGGAGCCCAGCGACGCCGCCAACCTGATCCTGTTTCTCGCCTCGGACGCGGCGCCGTGGATCACCGGGCAGACCTATCCCGTCAACGGCGGCTATTCCTTCGCCGTCTGAATCTCAAAGGTGCCGCCATGAAAGTCGATCTGTATCTCTACCGTCCCGCGCTGGAGGAGATGCCCGGCCGCGGCCGCCAGGCCGAGCAGGGCGGCTTCGACGGGCTGTTCGTCGCCGAATCCACCGGGGACCCGTTCCAGAACCTGGCCGTCGCCAGCCAGCACACCAGCCAGGTGACGCTCGGCACATCCGTGGCCCTCGCGTTCCCGCGGAGCCCGATGCTCACCGCCGTTTCGGCGTGGGAACTGCAACGGGCCACGAACGGACGCCACATCCTCGGCCTCGGGTCGCAAGTACGCCGCCACATAGAGCGACGGTTCTCCGCGCCGTTCACGCCGCCGGCCGCCCGGCTGCGAGAGTACGCCCGGGCCGTCCGCCATATCTGGGGCGCGTTCCAGGGCGAGCACCCCCTCGGCTTCCACGGCGACTACTACACGCTGGACTACCTGCCCGATGCGATGAATCCCGGACCGCTCGCGGCCGGCCCGCCGCCCATCTACCTCGCCGCGCTGGGTCCTGTCATGTTCCAGGCCGCCGCAGCCGCCGCCGACGGCGCGCTGATCCACCCCATTCACACCCAGGAATACCTGCGCACGGTCGCCGAGCCCGCGATCGCCCGGGGCCTGGCCGAATCCGGCCGGCCGCGCGAAGAATTCACGCTGTCAGCCACCGTGCTGTGCATCGTCGACGAGGACTCCGGTGACGCCAGCCGCGAGGCCGTTCGCCGGCAGTTCGCCTTCTACGCGTCGACGCCGGCCTACCGGCCCGTGCTGGAACTGCACGGCTGGGGATCCCTCGGCGACCGGCTGCGCGGACTCGTCCGGCGCGGCGAGCACGACGCCATGGCCGCGCAGGTGCCCGACGAGATCCTGGACACGTTCTGCGTCGCCGCCCGGACCTGGGACGACGCCATCGGGCTCGCCGCCTTCCGCTACC
>Ga0302314_10003003_pt1 | contig 31263 bp, 23 predicted proteins | sample III_Palsa_N2_3_FD_200533 | JGI IMG/M metagenome (GOLD analysis project Ga0302314, IMG submission 200533) | Peat permafrost microbial communities from Stordalen Mire near Abisko, Sweden - III_Palsa_N2_3 | ecosystem: Environmental > Terrestrial > Soil > Palsa > Peat permafrost | place: Sweden... | reverse complement strand
CCTGGATGGCGCGGATGCCATCGTCATTGCCCGGGATCGGCAGGTTGACCATGTCCGGATCGGTGTCGGTGTCGACCAGGCCGATGATCGGGATGTTCAGGCGCTTGGCTTCACGCACCGCGCTGAACTCCTTCTTCGGATCGATGACGAACATCGCGTCGGGCATCTTCATCATGGTGCGCACGCCCTCGAGGTTGCGCAGGATGCGTCGGCGCTCGCGGCCGTCGCGGCTTTGGACCTTCTTCGACTCGCGCGGGTAGTCCGGGCGCGCCATCTTCTTCTCGATGTCGTCGAGACGGCGGATGGTGGCGCGGATGATCTCGAAGTTGGTGAGCGTGCCGCCCAGCCAGCGTTCCGAGACGTACGGCATGCCGACGGCGCGGGCCGCATCGCGGACCACATCCTTGGCCTGGCGCTTGGTGCCGACGAAGAGGATGGTCTTGTTGCCCTTGCCCAGCTTCTGCGCGTAGTAGTAGGTCTGGATCAGGCCGCGGACGGTCTGCTTGATGTCGATGATGTGGATGGAATTGCGCTTGCCGAAGATGAAGGGCTTCATCTTGGGGTGCCAGAGACTGGCGGCGGTGCCGAAGTGGACGCCTGCTTCCAGCAATTCCTTGACGTTGACAATAGCCATGTGCTCGCTCGTTCTCCACTCCCCCTCTGCACGGAGGAGCGGCTGGGCCGCGCGCGGGGGTTGGGTACTCTGGCATCACCGGCGCGCGTCCCCCGATCCATGACGGACCGGCTTGGATGCAATGATGCCGCGAGGCGGCCCACATGGGCCGCAGCAAACGGGAGGGGCACCATAGAGGCCCAGGATCTCATGGAAAGCGGGAACTGATCCGTTTCGATGATCTCTTATGGGGTAGCGATATTTGTTCCGCCCTGCCGTCCGAGCGGCTTGAAGCTCTCCACCGCGCCCGGCTCCGGGCCATCCGGCTCGGCCAGCGACGAGTGCATGGCCTCGCACGCCATCGCCGCCTCGCGCAGCACGGCCGTGAGCTGTTGCACGCCCAGGCCTTCGCCATGGACGGTCGCGCCATAGCCGGTGCGGCCGAAGGTCACGCGCTTGGCGCCCGCCACCGCACCGAGCGCCAGCAGGATGCGGGTGCGGTCCTCGCGCGACAGCGGGCGGGCGAAGGTCAGCTCGACGCGCATCGTCATGCACCGATCCTAGCCGCCCTGGGCGCGGTGACAGGACCTGACTGTCACACGCGCCGAGCACGACTGGGCTTGAGACGACGCCTACACTTGCACCCCCTGCACCGACCCTCAAGGTTCCAGCTCCGCGGGGAGGAGTTGCGCATGATCATCCGCCTGCAGCACCAGCGCTCGGACGGTGAGAACGACATCTACCACCTCAAGTCGGGCCATCGTTACCATTTGGGACGCGGCTCCGCCTGCGAGGTCCGGATCCTGGATCTCAAGCTCAGCCGCAAGCATTGCGCGATCGAATACAGCGAGGGCGAGTGGCGGGTCATCGACCTGGCCTCGACCAACGGCTGCAAGGTCGACGGCGACCAGATCGTCGGCTCGGTGGCGCTCAAGACCGGCACCCAGATCGAGATCGGCCAGTCGACCCTGAAGGTCATCCGCATCCTCGGCGACGAGGAGGCCGAGGACGACGAGCCGGCCGCCCCGGCCGCGGCCCCCGAGCTCGGGATCATCGACACCTCCCCCGCCGCCCCGACCCATGACCCCACCGCGCGCAGCAAGGCTGCGGCCGCAGCCCCGGCCGAGCCGGCCGCGAGCGACCTGCGCAAGCCGCAGCCGATGAAGACCCCGGCGCCGCTCGAGCAGCTGTCGCTCGATGACGAGGGCGAGCGCCTGCCATCGCTCGAGCACTCGGCCACCGACTGGGAGCCCGAGCCGGTGCCGGAAGAAGTGACCACCGGCAATGCCCTGGTGCCCAATGCCAACGACCCGCCCGGCATCGCCGCGCAGAAGGCCCTGGCCACGGCGCGCGAGGCGGCGCAGATCATCGCCCGCCAGGCGCAGGCCCAGGGCCAGACCGGCGAGATCCAGCGCCCCGGCAGCCTCGGCCGGCCCGGTTCGAAGATCCTGCCGCGCCCCGCCGAGCTCGAATCGGGCGGCTACAGCACGCTCGAGCTGCCCGAGACCGCCGAGCCCTCCGCGGTCTCGCCCAAGAGCGAGCGCATCAGCCCCCCGCAGCCGACGGCACCCGACGCCAAGCAGGCCGAGGCGAGAACCCCCGACAAGCATCCCGGCACCGAGACGCGCCGCCGCCAGTCGGTGGTGCCGGTCATCGTCCAGCCGATGAGCGATGCCGAGGTCGACGCCGCGGCCCTCTCCGGCGCGACCGTGCCGACCTTCCTGGCGATGAAGCCGGCGCCCCCGGCTGCCGCGCCGGCCCCGCCACCGCCGCCCCCGCCGCGCGTGGTCCCGACCGCAACGCCGATCAGCCCGCCGCCGACGCGCACGCCACCACAGACCCCGGTCGCGGCGGCGCCTATGGTGGCCGCCCTTCCGGCGGATACGACCCTGCCCAGCCCGTTCCTGCAGGCGACCCCGGTGCCGCCGCCCAGCATGGCCGCACCCGCCGCCGCCGAGGCGTCCAAGAGCGACGCCGACCGGACCTTCTTCATCACCGTGCTCGGCCGGCGCATCGGACCCCTGACCCGCCAGGCGGCGCGCGATCTCAAGTCGCGCGAACTGCGCGGCACGCTGACCTTCAAGGATCTCGACCAGTTCACCTGAGCCGCGGTCCTCGGCTGATGGCTGATGGCTGATGGCTGATGGCTGAGCCAGTTGGCGGATGCGCGCTGGGAGCGCTCGGAGCACGCGACGGCACCCGTGCGGGCGTAGGTGCGGCCTCAAATCCCTGGCGGGCGGCAGCTGGCCCCACACCATGTTCCCCGCGCATGAGGCACCGTTCGCAACCGCGCCGGCCAGGGCAGCTCTTGCCCTATACCGCCCTGCTCCTGGGCGTCGCGACCGCGGCGCACGGCGCGGAATCCTCGACGCCGCCGATCACGTCCGCGCCCAGCCCCGGCTTCGCCCCGTCGCTGGCCCCGGCGGTGATCACCCCCGACTCCGGCCAGTGGGCCTTGGAGGGCCCGCCGCACCTCGACTACAAGGATGGCGTGCTGTTCTTCGACCACGGCGTGGTCGGCCGGCGCGGCGACAAGCTGCTGATCGCCGACGCCGCGCGCGTCTCGATCCACGAGCGTGACGAGATCTTCGCCGCCGGTCACGTGATCATGGTGCAGCCCGGGGTGCGCATCGCGGCGCATGAGCTCGGCTACCGCTTCGACAACACCACCCATGTCGGCTCGGGCGAGGCCTGGGACGTCGACATCACCATCCAGACGCAGAGCCGCACGCTGCACGCGCATGCGGCGCACCTGACCATCGATCCGCGCGAGATCATCCTCGACGGGGTGGTCGCGCAGTTCGGCTACGGCGGCATCCTCTCGGTGCGGGCGCCGACGCTGCGCGTCTACCTGGCCGCGCAGACCATGCACCACCCGGTCATGGGCGGCACCGAGCACGACCAGATCCGCAACAACGTCGATGCGATCAGCATCGTCAATCCGACGGTGCGCATCCTCGACGTGCCCTGCCTGTACTTCCCGTACCTGTACCGCAACTTCACCTGGGACGAGCCCTGGACCCGGGTCGAGTTCGGCGACTCCAAGCGCCAGGGCACCTATCTCCATACCTGGATCGGCACCAACTTCCCCGAATTCGACGGCTGGCAGACGCGCATCGAGGCGCGGGTCGACGACAACAGCCGCGCTGGCTGGGGCTTCGGGCTCAACGGCTATTGGCGCAACGACACTTGGGGCCAGGGCGACATCAAGTACTTCGAGATGCCCAAGGAGACCGTGGCCGGCGGCAATCTCGACGATGACGACCTGGAGGTGCGCAAGGCGGTCCTGGTCGACGCCGAACATCAGATCAATTTCGGCCGCGGCGCGTTCTATGCGCGCTACGTCCAGGAGCCGGCACCCGATCCCGTCGGCGTCGGCCAGACCCCACCGCTCAATGGCGGCGACGAGCGCTTCCGCTCCGACTACTTCCAGACCGAGCTCGACCATGAGCCCTTCGCCGAGAAGGGCGTGGGCCTGGCCTACGGCCTGTCGTGGGGCACCTTCGTCGTCGACGACTACCACAATCCGCGCCCGGAATGGACCGAGACCCAGCGCTTCCTCGGACTGCACCTGGAGACCACGCCCGTGCAGCTGGTCGGCCCGGTGCATCTCGCCTTCGCGGGCTGGGAGGAGAACCTGCAGCGCGTCGATGACGGGACCAGCGCGAACCGCTTCAACGGCATCCTCTCCGCGACCGGCCTGGAATGGCTGGGCGGCAGCGGGGTGGGCGTCGACGCCACTGCCGGGGTGCATGGCCTGCGCTATGACGATGGCACCCTGCAGGGCGTGGAGCAGGCCGACGCCGAGCGCGGGGTTGCCTTCGCCGACGCCGGGGTGCGCCTGCGCCTGGAGGATGATGCGCCGACCTGGATGCACATCCTGACCCCGCGCATCGGCGTGCAGCTGACCTCCCCCGGCACGGGCGATTTCCTGCCCGGCTACGGCTTCGGCGACGACCTCGACACGCTGACCGAGAACCAGTGCTACTACACGCTCGGCCTGGACACCTCCTTCACCAACGGCCCCCGGCAGATCCGCGCCGAAGTCGTCTCGCGCTTCGCGATGCGCGAGCAGGACCGCGTCTTCATCGATCCGCTCACCGGCTACACCTCGACCGGCCATTCGCGCCTCGCCGACATCACCGCCACGGTCGAGGGCCAGCTCGGGCCCTCGCTGACCCTCAATGGCACCACCACCTACGACGACCGCCCGCAGCGCTTCACCAACCTCAATGCCAACGTCTCGCTGCGCATCTCCCCGCACCTGGTGCTCAGCGAGGCGGTGGCCCTGGTCACCAGCCAGGTCGGGCAGCCGGTCTCGCCGCCGGACCTGTTCTCGAACGAGCCGGGCTTCACCTACTTCGCCGGCCGCTACCGCTTCGACGGCTCGACGACCATGGTCCCCGGCGGCAAGCCGGTCGACAACTACTTCGCGCAGCTCGGCCGCGAGATGGTCGATGGCGAGCTGACCCTGTCCTACGGCCTGGACTACAGCACCACCGGCCAGCTCTACGATCAGCGCTTCTCGGTCGGCTTCAGCCTCTTCGCCAGCCACGCCGGCGACCCGGGTGTGGCCGGCCGCGGCGCGACCTACACGGCGCACTGAGCCGACCACGCATGGGCATCACCGGCATCATGATCAGAAGCGCGATGGTGCTGGCCTGGCTGGGGGCGATCGCCCTGCAGGTGGTCATCGCGCATGTCGCGGCGAGCGGCGACTTGCGCGGCGCGGAGCGCCACTGGCAGGGCACGCGCCTGGTCTATGCCCTGGCCATCGAGGACCAGGCCGGACTCAGCAGGCCGCTGGGCACCTGCCGCTGGCAGAGCGATGCGCAAGGCCGGGGCAGCCGCGTCGACTGCGCGGTGATCATCAGCGATGTGCGCGCCATCCCGGGGATCGCGCCGGTCCTGCCCTTCCTCGCCCAGCTCGACCCGGTCCAGGACGATCCCCGGGCGAGCGCGGCGGTCGCGGCGGCGGTCACGGCCGCAGCCCATCCCGGGCCGGCCGGTCATCACCGTCCGCCGCCGGTGATGATCCAGCTCACCCAGCTCAGCGGCGCGGACGGCGTGGTCGAGAGCCTCTCGGGCGGGGCCAGCTATGGGGACCTCGATGCGACCTTCGCGGCGCACTTCCTCGACCAGGAGCTGCAGGTCAGCTGGCAGGCGCCGATGTTCAGCGGCCACCGCAGCTTCCCGCCGCTGCACGGGGTGCGCAGCTGGGCGGTGATCGGCCTCTTGCCGAGCGGCATCCGCGCCGGACGCCGCTTCTCGATCCCGATGCTCGGCACCGACGTCTCGGGCCTGACGCCGCGCCTGAACCAGATCAGCTTCCACTGCACCGGCGAGGAGGAGCTGGTCACCAACCTCGGCGCCGCGCTGCTTTGCCGGGTCGAGGAGGAGGGCCAGGACCACCGCCTGGCCGCGACCTTGTGGTGCGATGACAGCGGCCTGGTCTACCGGCAGCGCTGGGAGGACTTCAAGGTCACCTTGGAGCTGACCCGCACCGAGCACGGCCCGGTGGCCACGCACCATCAGGGCCCGGACGCTGCGCCCCAGCCCTCCCCGGGCGGGCCCTGATGGCCGGGCGGCCCATGCCGGCAGTCAGCGCCCCGGCTGCCGACGGCAGCCAGGATGCGGCCTACTGCCAGCAGATGCTGCCGCTGGTGTCGCGCACCTTCGCGGCCTGCATCCGCCTGCTGCCGCCGCCGCTCGATCACCAGATCCTGATCAGCTACCTGCTATGCCGCATCGCCGACACCATCGAGGACACCGCGGATCTGTCGATCCAGGACAAGGAGGAGAAGCTGCGCGCCTTCTCGCGCGCGCTCACCGATGGCAGCGACCCGGGTCTCGAGCAGGTGTTCGGGCAGCCGCGCACCGCCGACGAGCAGCTGGCGCGCGACCACCAGGCGGTGCTGCGCGAATTCAACCGCCTCGGCCTGCCACAGCGCCAGGCGATCGCGCCCTACGTCCAGGAGATGTGCGCCGGCATGGCCGAGTTCGCGCGCATCCACGACCAGATCCGGCCCGGGCGGCTGGTCTCGCTGACCAGCATCGATGACCTCGACCGCTACTGCTACTTCGTCGCCGGCACGGTCGGGCACCTGCTCACCGAGCTCTTCCGCCTGCACCATCCGCGCGTGACGCGCCGCCACTACACCCGCCTCAAGGAGCTGGCCACCAGCTTCGGACTCGGACTGCAGCTGACCAACATCATCAAGGACGTGGCCGACGACCGGCAGCGCGGCTGGAGCTTCGTGCCGCGCCAGCTCTGCCATCTGGCAGGGATCAGCCCGGAGGACTTAAACGACGCACAGCACCGCGCGCAGGCGCAGGTGGTGATGAACGCGCTGATCGCGAAGGCGCGCATCCACCTCAAGGACGCCCTGCAGTACTGCACCGCGCTGCCGCGCAGCCAGTACCGCATCCGCCTGTTCTGCCTGACGCCGCTGTACTTCGCCATCCGCACCCTGGTCCTGGCCGAGCGCGATCCGCGCCTGCTCGATCCCAGCCACAAGGTCAAGATCACCCGCGGAGAGGTCTACCGCACCATCAGCATGACCTACCTGGTGGCCGGCAACAACCACCTGGTGCGCGCCTACTTCCGCCAGCTCGCAGCCAAGGGCCGTCGCCCGTCGAAGGTGCCGATGGCGTGGCTGCGGGCCTCGGAGGCGCGGCCCGCAGCAACACCGGCCCTGGCGGTCGCGGAGCCGCAGGCGCCGTCGGCGTCCGCCTCGCGACCGCACGGGACGGCGTCCTCGCATTAGCGCCACCTGCGGTGCGGCCGCATCTGACTGATGGAGTGCGGTCGCGTGGCGACGAGACGCAGGCGCATGCGCTCAGCTGACCGGCGAAGCAATGTGATGTAATGTGAGGCGATGTAATGTGAGGCGATGAAGACGGTGCGCGCAGGCCACGCCGCGCGCCAGGCCCTCAATCCATGCGGATCATCGCGCCGACCGTGCGAAACAGCGGGAAAAGCCCGATCACCAGCAGCGCGCCGACCGGATTGGCCGAGCCCGCGACCAGCGCATCAAGCAGGATGATCCCGGCCAGTCCGGCGAAGACGGTCGAGCCGACCAGCGCCTGGCGCCCGGTGTGCAGGGCCTGCAGGTAGGGCTTGCCGATCAGGGTCAGAAGCCAGCCGAGGATCACCGCGAGGAGCGCCATCGACAGCCCGACGCCCAGCGGACCGACCGCGCCCCAGCGCGCCAGCGGCGTGATCCACGGCGCGGTCAGCACGCGCACCACGGCCAGGCCGATCGCGGTCGCCACCGTCGCGCCGCCGACCAGGAGCTCCCAGCGGTGCGACTTGCGGCTCTCCAGCTCTGAGATCAGCGTCAATCCGACGATGTAGGTGCCGAGGATCAGGGGATAGGAGAGGATCAGGGGCGAGCGGTAGGGGTTGTGGGAGATGTGCAGGGCCATCTTGAAGTAGTCCTGGCCCAGCAGCAGCACGGCGAAAGTCGCATGGCTGGCGCGCACCAGGCCCATCACCAGGCTGCCGAGATAGGGCACCTCCTTGGCCGCGAAGTCGTAGGTCAGGGCGAGGATCAGCACCACCCCGGCGGCGTCGAAGCCGGTGCCGCCCGCGGCCATGTAGCCGGCGGCCAGGGCCCCGACCGCCAACAGCACCCCGACCACGAAGGCCGCGGGCAATGCGATGCGTCCCGACGGCAGGGGCCGGCGCGGGTTGAGCACGCGGTCGCGCTCCAGGTCATTGAGGTCGTTCCACAGCATGCCGCTGGCGTACAGGCAGCAACTCGCCACCGGGATCCACAAAATGGTCCAGCCGCCCGTCTCCAGGCGCTTGAGCAGCCACAGGGGATGCAGGTCGTCGCCGGCCACGCAGACCAGCACCGCAGCCAGGGAGTTCGAAGCGATGGTGAACAGGCCCGAGGCCCTGATCAGCCGCAGCCAATCAAGCATCCCCCTTCAATAGCGGCGGCCCGGCGACAACCAAGCTCCTACCGCCGGCGGGTCGCCTAGGACGCCGCGCGCGCGGTGGTGCGCGCCAGGCGCAGGCACAGCGTCTCGCCCAGGGTCCGGGCCGGCTCCTCGAGCTGCCAGGCCTCGCCCAAGGTGGGTGAGGCGACGCCGGCGCCCTCGGCCACCGGCAGGCCACCGCCGAGGCTCTTCAGGCCCAGGTACAGCTCGAGGCGGTCGTAGAGGCCGGCCTTCAGCAGGCTGGCGTGCACCCGGCTGCCGCCCTCGACCAGCAGGTCGTTGATGCCCAGGCTGCCGAGCAGGGTCAGGACCTGCGCCGGATCGTGGCAGTCGGCGAGGCTGCGCACCTGCACGCCGAGCCGACGCAGCTCGCCGCGCCGGCTCTCCGGGACCTCCGTGCCATGGATGACCAGCAGCGGTGCTGCGCCCAGGCCCGCGACCAGGCGGCCGTCGCCACGCAGCTCGGCGCCGCGCGACACCACCACGCGCAGCGGGCCCTGCTCGTCGCCATGGCGACGCGGCCGGCTGGAGAGCAGCTGCGGATCGTCGCGCCGGGCGGTGCCGGCGCCGATCAGGATGGCATCGAAGGCGCGCCGCCGGCGACGGCTGAGCGCGAGGGCCTGCGGCGAGGAGATCCAGGCGCTGGCACCGCCACGCGCGGCGAGGAAGCCGTCCAGGGTCATGGCCCACTTGCCGGTGACGCGCGGCCGTCCGGCGCGCACCCGGCTGAGGAAGCCGCCATGCACGTGCGCGGCCGCCGCACCCAGCACGCCGACCTCATAGCGGATGCCCTGGGTGGTCAGCAGCAGCTGGGCATCGTCCTGGTTCGGATCCGGCAGTGCCGCGACCACGCGCGCCACGCGCGCCTGGATCAGGGCCTGGACGCAGGGTCCGGTGCGGCCGGTGCGCGTGCAGGGCGCGAGGGTCACGTAGGCGGTGGCGCCCTGCAGGTCATGGCCACGGGAACGCGCATCCTGCAGCGCCAGGATCTCGGCGTGCTCGCGACCGCACTGCTGGTGGCGCCCGTCACCGAGCCAGACGCCGTCGCGCACCAGCACGCAGCCGACCCCGGGATTGGGCCAGGTGCAGCCCGCGCTCAACCCGGCCAGGACCAGGGCCCGCGTCATCCACCGTTCATCGTCGCGCGCCATCCCGCCAGGGTAGGAGCCGCGCGCAGCGCTGCCAGCGTCCCTTGCCCCGAAGGTTCCGGGGCGGTCTCAGGTACGCGGCTGGTGGGTCTCGATGAAGGTCAGGATCTGCTGGCGGGCGCGGTACAGGCGCTTCTCGACATTGGCGACACTGGTGCCGAGCGTCTCGGCGATCTGCTCGTAGCTGAGGTCGGCATCATACTTGAGGGTGATGATCTCGCGGTAGCTCTCGGAGAGCGAGGCCAGGGCGTCGCGTAGCAGCGGCAGGCGCGGGTTCTCGGCCTCGACCTCGCGCTGCGCCAGCTCCTCGGCTTGCTCCAGGCCATGGGCGCGCGAGCGCGCATGGCGGCGCAGCCAGGTCACCGCCTCGTTGCGCACGATGACGCACAGCCAGGCCGGGAAGCTGGCGGGATCGCCAAGCTGGCCGAGGCGGTTGTAGGCGTGCAGGAAGCCCTCCTGCAGGGCGTCATCGACCGCGGGATCCTCGCCGAGGATGGATCTGGCCACGGCGCGGGCGCGGGGCAGGTGCGTGGCGATCAGCGCTTCGAACGCCGTCCGCTCTCCAGCCAGGGTCCGGCGGACCAGCACCGCATCCTCGTCCGACATCGCTCTCCCGGCGGTCAGACGGGGGGTGCATACCCATCCGGACAGACCGCCCGGACTGTAGCAGGACGCCCAGGTGGGGCCATCATGCCTGGTGGGCCGGGCAGGAGCGCTATACCTCAGGCATGCCCAGCATCCGTTGCATCACTTTCGACTGGGGTGACACCCTCGCGGCCAATACCGGGATGCCGTATGCGGCGGCCCAGCTCCAGGCCGTGACCCGCCTGGCCGCCGAGCTTGAGGTCCTGACCGGGACCCTGCCAGCGGACTGGACGACACGTGCCCTTGCCGACATCGATGCGGCCTGGCTGGCCACCGGCGATCCGGTGCGCAACCCCGAGCACCGCGAGATGGACTTCCTGGGCATGCTCGAGCGCTGGCTGGGCGCGGCTGACGCCATCAGCGCCGACCCGCCGCGCCTGGCGCAGGCGGTGCGCACCTTCCTGGCCGGACTGACCGAGGTCATCGCGCTCTACGCCGAGAGCATCTCGGTGCTCAGCCTGCTGAAGGCGCGCGGCATGCGCATCGGCATCCTCTCGCATGTGCCCTATCCGCCCGAGGCCTGCCGCGGCTGGTTCGAGCGCAATGGCCTGGCCCCCTACATCGACTTCTACAGCTTCAGCTCCGAAGTCGGCTTCATCAAGCCGGACCCCCGGCACTTCCAGCACGCCCTGGCCCAGGCCAAGTGCCCGCCGGGTGAAGTCCTGCATGTCGGCGATCATCCGCTGCGCGATATCCAGGGCGCTCAGGCGATGGGCATGAAGACGTGCCTGCGCGTCACCGAGGGCATCCATGCCCCGGAGCTGATGCGCTCCTGCACCCCGGATCTGACCATCCTGCGCATCGGACACTTGCATGCCGCGCTCAGTGGGTACGTCACGCCGGTGGTCGCTAAGCGCCCATCGGCGTGAAGGCCATTGCCCTGAACGGATGCGCGTCTTAGAGGACGTGGATGAGATGGTCGGCCAGCCAGAGCGGCGCTGCGATGCATATCGCATACCAGGCTGCAGAGCGCATCGCGATGACGGCCGAACGACCCAGGCGGTGATGGCAGCGCGAGCTTTGCACCAGCACGAGCCGAAGGCCGCGTCGGAAGACAACGTAGACCGGCAGCGCCAGCAGCATCACGGCAATGACCAGGAGGTTCACGCCTATCCAAAACAACAGGACGCCGAAGATCGACAGGATGACGCCGAACGCCACGCCGAGTATGATCTCGAACACGTCACCAAACGCTCCAAAGCCACATACGTCCAAGGCGTCCCTGCCATCGCCCCATGGAGCTTTGCTCAGGCGGGTGTGGAGACTCTCGAGCGTTTCACGCCAGCGCACGTAGCCGTTATCCGGTCGTACACCGATCCAGAGCAGTACGGTAAAATACACCGTCAACGCTGCCCAGATGACCACGCTCGAGGCAAGCCACTGACGCACTAGGGAATGATGCACGCCGTGCACGACGGCGGTGATCACCAGGGCGAGGATGATTCCGACCGCCAGCACATGAATTCTGACGGTAATCGTCGTGCGCGGCGCAAAACGTCTCACGGGCATTTCAGCCGCGCGAACTCTTCAACCGCCAGGTCAGCCGGGTGATGCCAGTGCCACCAGCCGCCAGCGCCGCGAGGATGGCGTGCGCATGATGCTGGCGGAGTTCTGAGAGCGCCACTCCATCAACGACTTCAAGCGTCATGGTCGGACCTTGCAGGCGCACCGGCGTGAGCTTCTCCAGCAGGCCCGCCGGCACGACCTCGCGCAGCGCCGGCACTACGCGCTGGAAGCGCTTCATGCGCTTGACCGCCTCGCTCGACATGAAGCCGCCCACCACGTCCGCAACCTCCTCGGCGCGGCGGTAGCCATAGCGCGGCTTGTGGGCCAGACGGCGGTCGCGGTCGGGGCTGGGCAGGCTCATGCCTTAGGCATGACCGGATGGTGGGCGGACGGAAGCGCTTTCCGCGACCGCGCGTCCGGCGAGCGCCCGGTAGCGCGACGGTGCGATGCCCATGCGCAGACGGAACTGCGCCGAGAACTCATACGGCGAGCGGTAGCCGAGCTCCTGGCTGATGGCCGCCAGGCTGCGCTGCGAGCTCTGCAGCAGCGCGCAGGCCCGGTCCATGCGCCGGCGCAGGCGGTACTGGCCCGGCGAGATGCCCATGCGCGCGACGAAATCCTTGCGGAAGCGTTCGTAGTCCAGGCCCTGGCCACGGCACCAGGCGCGCAGCTCGACCCGGCTCGTGGCCTGCTCGGTCAACGCCAGGCAGGCGCGCTCGATGGCATCATCCGACGCGCTGTCGGCCGGGACGGGCTGCGCCTCCAGCGCCAGGCCGAGCAGGCGCAGGCACAAGGCCGGCAGCTGGCGGTCATGGGCGCGTTCGAGGTCGTCGCGCAGGCTGCCAAAGCGCTCGGCTCGCTCCTGGCTCAGCCCCCAGTGCCAGACCGGCTGCGCGCTGGCAAGGACCTGCATGCCGGCCAGCGCCTGCCACAGCTCGGGCCCTAGGTCGATGAAGGCCTCCAACCAGCGGCTCGCGGGATCCAGGCGCGTGGAATGGGTGATCCCAGGCAGGCGCACGAAGCAGTCGCCGGGCCCAAGCGCATGCGTGCGGCCGGTGTCATCGTCATACCAGCCCGCGCCACGCAGCACGTAGATCATCGACCAGGTCGACATGCGGCTGTCGAGCTGGTCATTGCGGATGCGGTCCTTGTCCATCACCCCGCAGCCGATGCGCGCCCAAGGGGATCCGATGCCCATGCTGCGGTAGACCGTGCCGGGGCTGGGCATGGGGAACGGTTCCAACGATGCACTGTCTCCCATTCTCCACATGGTCGCATCCACTTGGCGTATTGGAATTGGAAATTTCCAGTACTACAATCACACCTGCCTTCCCACTTTACCCATTGCAGCGCAGCCGACGGGATGGATCCCCCATCCCCGACCCTGCCGGCGGAGTTGACGTGACCACAGCCATGACCCGAGCCACAGCCGCCCGCAGCATCCTGCCCACGGCGGCGACCAGCGCGCGCGACAGCCTGGTGCCCTGGATGACTCCGGAGTGCACCGGCATCAATCGCCTGCCCGGCCACGCCTCGACCATCCCCTATGCCACCGCCAAGCAGGCCCTGGCGCGCGGTCCGGGCTTTGAGCAGTCCCTGGACGGGACCTGGAAGTTCCGCCTGCTCCCCTCGGTCGAGGCGACCCCGGCGGACTTCCCGACCAGCGCCGCCGACGGCGCCGGCTGGGCCGACATCCAGGTGCCCGGCTGCTGGACCATGCAAGGTTTCGCCAAGCCGCATTACACCAACGTGCGCCTGCCCTTCGCGCCGTGCGTGCCGCCGCTGGTGCCAGAATCCAATCCGACCGGGCTGTACCGGACCACCTTCTCGGTGCCCGCCGGCTGGACCAAGCGGCGCATCGTCCTGCACTTCGGCGGGGTCGACAACTGCTTCAGCGTCTGGGTCAACGGCCAGGCGATCGGCTTCGGCAAGGACTCGCGCCTGCCCAGCGAATTCGACATCACCACCGCACTGCGTCCGGGCGTGAACACGCTCGCCGTCCAGGTCATCCGCTACTCCGACTCGTCCTATGTCGAGGACCAGGACCACTGGCGCCACTCCGGCATCCACCGCACCGTGAAGCTGATCGCCACCGCGCCCAGCTACCTCGCGGATGTCGCCTGTCGCGCCGGCTTCGATCACGCCACCGGCGCGGGGACCTTGCAGGTCGCGGTCACGGGCGGCGGCCTGGACGCCGCCGGCTGGTCGGTGGTCGCCCAGCTGCACGATTCCACCGGCAAGGCGCTCTTGAAGAAGCCCCTGACCGGCACCCTGCCGCATGAGCTCTTCGGGCACACCCGCGAGGTCGAGGCGACCACCACCATGGCCGCAACCCTGCCGAAGGTGACGCCCTGGAATGGCGAGGCGCCGGTGCTCTACACCGTGGTGGTCAGCCTGCTCGATCCCACGGGCCGCGAGGTCGAGGCGACCAGCGTGCGCGTCGGCTTCCGTACGGTCTCCATCAGCAATCGCGAACTGCTGATCAATGGCCGCAAGATCTACATCCGTGGCGCGAACCGCCACGACCACCACGACACCCTCGGCAAGGTCATCGACCGCGCCACCATGCTGAAGGACATCACCGTCTTGAAGGCGCATAACTTCAATGCGGTGCGCTGCTCGCACTATCCCAACGATCCCCTGTGGCTGGACCTGTGCGACGAGCACGGCATCTACCTGGTCGACGAGACCGACATCGAATGCCATCACCACTATGGACTGATCGCCCATGACCCGCGCTACGCCGCGGCCTTCGTCGATCGCGGCAGCCGCATGGTGCTGCGCGACCGCAATCACCCGTCGGTGATCATGTGGTCGCTCGGCAACGAGTCGGGCTATGGCCCCAACCACGACGCCATGGCCGGCTGGATGCGCCACGCCGATCCCACCCGTCCCCTGCATTACGAGGGCGCCATCTGCCGCGCCAACTCGACCTGGGAGAGCGGCCAGGCCGCCACCGATGTGGTCTGCCCGATGTACCCGTCGGTGGCCGACATCGTCGCCTGGGCGCAATCGACCAGCGACCGTCGCCCGCTGATCATGTGCGAATATGCGCACGCCATGGGCAATAGCTGCGGCAACCTGAAGGAATACTGGGAGGCGATCGAGTCGCATCACGGGCTGCAGGGCGGCTTCATCTGGGAGCTGCTCGACCACGGCATCAAGACAACGACGCCGGATGGGCGCACCTACTGGGCCTACGGCGGGGATTTCGGCGACCAGCCCAATGACACCAACTTCTGCTGCGATGGCCTGCTCTGGCCGGACCGCACGCCACACCCGGCGATGGAGGAGTGCCGCAAGCTCTTCCAGCCGCTGGCCATCACCGCCGTCGATCTCGCCTCGGGCGTGATCAGCGTGCGCAGCAAGTACGACTTCCTGACCACCGCCGCGCTGCGCGGTCGCTGGCAGCTGCTGCGCGATGGCGAACTCATCGCCAGCGGCGTCGTGCCGCGCCTGGTGCTCGCACCCGGCGAGACCCGCACCGTTGCCATCCCGCTGTCCCGACCGGAGCTCGAGCCCGGCCAGGAGCTGCACCTGACGGTGCGCTTCACCGACCATCGCGACCTGGCCCTCCTGGGTGCGGATCGCGAGGTCGCCTATGAGCAGTTCGCGCTGCCCGCTGGCGCGGGTCGCCTGAGCCGGCCCGCGACGACGCGCGCGACTGGTACTGCCTGGGCCGTGACCACGGCCGGTGCGACCACAACCGCCGTGCGCGGCGATCAGGTCGTGACCTTCTCCACCGCCTCGGCCGGCCTGACCGGCTGGTCGCTGGCGCGCACGTCGCTCCTGACCGCGGGGCCGACGGCCACGGCCTGGCGCGCGCCGACCGACAATGACGGCATCCGCGCCTGGGACATGCTCAAGAACAAGCCCGGGCAGTGGAAGAAGCCGCTCTCGCGCTGGATGGACGCGGGCTTGGATGTGCTGCGCACCGAGGTCCTCAGCTGCGCGCTTAGCCAGCGCCATGGCGCGATCCGCCTGACCGCGACACTGCGCCTGGTCGGCGAGGTCGCCGCGCAGGCGATCACCGAGCACCGCCTGCTGGTGCTCGAGCCGGACGGAACCCTGTCAGCCACGCACCGCTTCCACGTGCCCAAGGGCCTGCCCGACCTGCCGCGCCTGGGGGTCGAGCTGCTCCTGCCGCGCACCGCGCAGGCGCTGTCGTGGTTCGGCCATGGGCCAGGCGAAAGCTACATCGACCGCCAGTCGGCTGCCCTGGTCGGGCGCTATGCCTGCCCGGTTAGTGAGCGCTATGTACCCTACATCATGCCGCAGGAGCACGGCAACATCACCGCCTTGCGCTGGCTGGCGCTGCGCGCGCAGCAGGCGCCGGGGCTGCTGGTGGTGGCGCAGGGCCTGATCGAGGGCAAGGCCACGATCTACAGCGATGCGCAGCTGACCGCGGCGCGACATACCACCGATCTCACCCCCTCCGAGCACGTCCATGTGCATCTCGACGTGCGCCAGCGCGGCATCGGTGGCGGCAGCTGCGGCCCGGACACCCTGGAGCAGTACCGCCTGCCCAGCGACGCCGACTACACGCTGTCCTACCGGCTCGTACCGCTGGCCGCGGGTGCGGACCCGGGGCGGCTGGCGCGCGGCTAGGGCCGCGCGGCCGCCGGCCCACCTGCCTCGGACAGGCCATGCAGGAGGTCCGGCAGCAGGTCCGCCAGTTCCAGGGCGGACAGGCCATCCTGGCCATGCAGGGCCGTCCAGCGGTCGCCGCAGGCGCCGTGCAGATGCGCGCCGAGACGCGCGGCGTCGAAGGCTCCCAGGCCGCGCGCCCACAGCGCGGCGATGATCCCGGAGAGGCTGTCGCCGCTGCCGGGGATGGCGAGGCTGGCCCCGCCGGTCTGGTTCAGGCCTATCTGCCAGCCATCATCGATGACCGTCTGCTTGCCTTTGAGCACCACACAGGCGCCGGTGGCCTGCACCAGGGCGCGCGCCGCCGCCACGCGCGTCTTGGGGGACAGGGGATCGCCCGTGATGCGATAGCCCGTGGCCAGGGCCTTCCACTCCCCGGGATGCGGGGTGAGGATGACGCGCGCCGCAGGAAAGCGCGTGCGCGGCGCCGCCGCCAGGCATTCCAGCGCCCCGCCATCGATGAGCAGGCGCTGGCCGCGGCCGAGCAGGCCGCGCAGCAGCTGCTGGGATTGGGGCGAGACGGCCATGCCCATGCCGACCACCAGCACCGCCTCCGGGGAGAGGGCCTTCAGCCAGCGGCCCGCGGCGTCGGCCTCGAGGGCCATCGCCGAGGGCACCAGCGCCAGGCAGGCGGTGCGGATCGGCCGCGGCACGACCAGGTGCACCACCCCCGCACCGCAGCGCAGCGCCGCGTGGGCGGTGAAACACGGCGCGCCGAGCATGGATGGCGAGCCACCCACTACCACCACCGCGCCGCGCGAGCCCTTGTGCGCATCGGCGGCGATGGGCGGCAGGCGCGGGAGCCGGCCTGGGGCGGGAGCGGCTGCAGCGTCGGTGGACGGATGGGTCGGGCGGGAACGGCGGGCATGCACCATGCCCCGCATCCTCGCGGTGCGCGGCGCGGCGCCATGCACGCTCGCGGGGGGTCCTGAGTTTGTACAAGCTTCCAAGACGGAACATGGCCGACTGAGACTCGCTGCTAGGATCGCGCAATGATTACACTTCCTCTTTGCGATGAAGGGCATGCATGACTACCGCACCTCTGGATTCCCGGCAGCACCAGATCCTCAAGGTCCTGGATGACGTCGACGCCTCCCAGGACTTGGCTTCGATCCGCCAGCTCCTGCACGAGTCGCCCCGCGCCGATGAGGTCATGCCCCTGGTGGGTGGCCTCGTCACGGCCGGCTACCTGCAGAAGGTCACCGGCAGCCCCAGCGCCCAGCGCCGGCCTGCGGACCGCAGCTACCACGCGGTGCAGTTCCGCCTCACCGAGCAGGGCCGCGCCCAGCTGCGCAGCCAGCCGGCCGCGCGACGCCGCGCACCAGCCGCGGCTGATGCCAGGGATGGCGCGTACTGAGGCGTCGGCACCCCTGCGGGCCGCCGATTGCCGTGATGCGGGCCTGCGTATACCCGGGCGATGAGTTTCTTCGACCTGCTGCGTGGTCCTGACCGCATCACGGTGCTCAGCGAGAGCGGTCCCAGCCCGCTGACGCAGAGCGGTCCGACCAGCTCGCGCTGGACGGCGCATGGCGTCGCGGTGACGGTCGAGCCGCTCGAGGACACGCTCGCGGTGCGCATCCGCGCACCGCTCCTGCCGCTTACGCGCGTACAGCTGCGCTGGCGCTGCGATCCCTCCGCCAATCTCCTCTACTGCGGTGATGCGTGGGAGCGCGGCTACGGCGATCTGGCGTGGCGGAGCCTGGTGGCGGAACGCCCGCTGCCCTGGTACTTCCAGGTCCACGACGGACAGGTCACGCACGGCTACGGGGTGCGCACCGCGCCCGCGGCGTGGTGCTGCTGGCAGGTCGACGATGCCGGGGTGAGCCTGTGGCTGGAGATCGCCTGCGGCAGCCGCGGGGTGGTGCTCGGCGAGCGCGAACTGCAGGCCTGCACCATCGTCACGCGGCGTGGCCGTACCGGCGAGTCGGCGGCGCAGGCGGCGACGGCCTTCGCTCGGGTGATGTGCCCAGCGCCGCGCCTGCCCAGCGCCCCGGTGTACGGCTTCAACGACTGGTACTACGCGTACGGCCAAAGCACGGCCACGACCATCCTGCGCGATGCGGGCCTGGTGTCGGAGCTGTGCGGCGGGAGCAACCGGCCCTTCCAGGTGATCGATGGCGGCTGGGCCAAGCATCATGCGGCGATCGGCTGCGAGGGCGGCCCGTGGGACGCCGGCAATGCGCGCTTCCCCGATCTGCCGGGCCTGGCCACGGCGATCCGCGGGCGTGGCGCCCGTCCCGGCATCTGGTTTCGTCCCCTGCTGGCCGAGGAGCCGCTGCCGGAGCCCTGGCTGCTGGCGCCGCTGCGCTTCCCGCACGAGTCCGCGAGCCCGGCGCGCTTGCTCGACCCGACCGTGCCGGAGGCGCTGGCGCGGATCCGCGCGGATGTCGCAGGCCTGGCCGCCTGGGGCTATGAGCTGATCAAGCACGACTTCTCGACCTACGACCTGTGCGGACGCTGGGGCTTCCAGATGGGCTTCCAGCCGACCGCCGGGCAGTGGTCGTTCCACGACCGCTCGGTGACCACGGTGGAGGCGATCCTCGCGCTCTACCGCACGCTACGCGACGGCGCGGGAGCGGCGATGCTGCTGGGCTGCAACACCGTCTCGCACCTCTCGGCCGGACTGTTCGAGATCAACCGCACCGGGGACGACACCAGCGGCCGGGCCTGGGAGCGGACCCGGCGCATGGGCGTCAACACCCTGGCCTTCCGCGCCCATCAGCACGGCACCTTCTATGCCGCCGACGCCGACTGCGTCGGACTCACGTCACTCGTGCCGTGGTCGCTCAACCGCCAGTGGCTGGAGCTCCTGGCGCGCTCCGGCACGCCGCTGTTCGTCTCGGCCGATCCGGAGGCGCTCGGAGCCGAGCAGCGCGAGGCGCTCCGCCAGGCCTTCACCCGCGCCGCAGAACCGGCGGCCACCATCGAGCCGATCGACTGGCTGCTCTCCTCGTGCCCCAGCTACTGGCGCACCACGGCGGAGAGCATGCACTACGACTGGTATGGCGAGCAGGGCGTCGACATCCTCAATCCCGGCTGAGCTGCCGAATCGGCGGATCCTGGCAGGTTTTTCCAGATTTAGGCAGGTTTTGGCACGGTGCCGCCGATTGTCGCGGCTGCGCGCCCGGCCGTCCAGGACCCTGGGTGCGTCATTCGGGCGTCATGCATCACGGCTGTCCAAGGCGTCGAGAATGCGTCCTGTCCGTCGGCCCCTAGGGGCTACGCTCAGGGCATGAGCGCAGGGCAGAACGTCACCCAGAAATTGATCGCAAGCCACCTGCGCAGCGGCCGCATGGTTGATGGTGAGGAGATCGGACTGCATATCGACCAGACCCTGACCCAGGATGCGACCGGCACCCTGGTCATGCTCGAACTCGAGGCCATGAATCTGGCCAGCGTCGTTACCGAGGTCTCGGTGCAGTACGTCGACCACAACCTGCTCGAGACCGACTTCCGCAATCCCGACGACCACCTCTTCCTGGCCTCGGCCTGCCAGCGTTTCGGGGTCTGGTATTCGCGCCCCGGCAATGGCGTCAGCCACGCCGTGCACATGGAGCGCTTCGGCAAGCCCGGCCGCTCGCTGGCCGGCTCCGACAGCCATACCCCGGCCGCCGGCTCGATGGGCATGCTCGCGCTCGGCGCGGGCGGTCTGGACGTGGCCCTGGCGATGGCGGGCGAGCCGCTCTTTCTGCGCATGCCCAAGATCCTCGGCGTCACGCTCAGCGGCCGGCTTGGGCCCTGGGTCAGCGCCAAGGACGTGGTGCTGGAGATGCTGCGCCGCTACGACGTCAAGGGCCTGCGCGGCTGGATCATCGAATACACCGGGGAGGGCCTGAGCCACCTCTCGGCCATGGACCGCCACGTGATCGCCAACATGGGCACCGAGATGGGCGCGACCACCACCGTCTTCCCGGCCGACCAGCAGACCCGCGCCTTCCTCGCCCGGCAGGGTCGCAAGGAGGATTTCAGCGAACTCGTCGCCGATCCCGGCGCGGGCTACGACCGCGTCGATGCCCTCGATCTGTCCACCCTCGAGCCGTTGATCGCCCTGCCCTCGAGCCCGGGCAAGGTGGTGACGGTGCGCTCGGTCGCGGGCCGGCCGATCTACCAGTCCTATATCGGCTCCTCGGCCAATCCGGGCCTGCGCGACTACTGGATCGTAGCGCAGATGGTCGCCGGCCGGCATGCCCATCCCCAGGTCTCGCTCGACATCAATCCCGCCTCGCGGGCGCTGATCGAGAATCTCGCCACCGGTGGGAGCCTGGCGACCCTGGTCGCGGCCGGGGCGCGCTTCCACCAGGCCGGCTGCAATGGCTGTATCGGCATGGGCCAGGCGCCGGCCACCGGTCACATCAGCCTGCGCACCGTGCCACGCAACTTCCCGGGCCGCAGCGGCTCGCTCGACGACCAGGTCTACCTGGTCAGTCCCGAAACCGCGGCCGCCTCGGCGCTTAGCGGCATGATCAGCGATCCGCGCGACTGGGCGACCGCCCAGGGCCTGGCCTATCCCGTCTTCCAGGAGCCGGACATCCAGGCGATCAACCGCGACCTGATCCCGCCACCCCAGGCGCCCGGCATCACCGTGCGCCTCGAGCGCGGTCCCAACATCAAGGCCCTGCCGGAGTTCGAGCCCCTGCCCGACGAGGCGGGCGTGCCCGTCCTTTTGAAGATGGGCGACAACGTCTCGACCGACGAGATCATGGTCGCGGGCCAGAAGGCGCTGCCGTTTCGCAGCAACCTCCCGGCCCTGGCGCAGTTCGCCTATGCGGCCTTCGATACGCGCTTTAGCGAGCATGCGGCCGCGGCCAAGGCGCGCTGGGGCGGGCATGTGGTGGTCGCGGGCGAGAACTACGCCCAGGGCTCCTCGCGCGAGCACGCCGCGCTCGCGCCGCGCTACCTCGGGCAGATCGCGGTGATCGCCAAGAGCTACGCGCGCATCGGCTGGCAGAACCTCGCCAATGTCGGCATCCTCGCCCTGGTCTTCAATGATTTCGCGGACTATGACCGGGTGAAGGCCGACGATATCCTGGCCTTCACCGACCTGCATGCATCGCTCGCCCAGGGGCGCGACATCCAGGTCACCAACACCACGGCCAAGACCGTCTTCGCCTGCCACCACACCTTCAGCGAACGCCAGGTGCAGGCGGTCCTGGCCGGAGGCCAGATCCACCTCTACCGCAAGAGCCATCCCGGCACGACCCCGGCCAACGCTGCGAGAATCACTCCCCCGCAGCGCTGAATCCGGGCTTGAGCATCAGCGCCGGATCGAGTGCGGTGGCCAGCTCAGCGGGCGGCAGGATACCTGCCGCCAGGGCCACCTCGCGCACGCTCCGGCCTTCGCGCGCGGCCTGGCTGGCGAGCTTGGTCGCGCGGTCGTAGCCGACGATCGGCACCAGGGCGGTGGCCATCGCCAGGCTGCGCTCGACCGCGGCCGCGCAGCGCTCGCGATCCGGCTCGATGCCGAGGATGCACTTCTCGCGCAGCACCCGCGCCGCCGCGGCGAGCAGCTCGATCGACTCGATCAGGGCGTGTGCCATGACCGGCATCGCGACATTCAATTCCAGCAGCGAGCCGGCGCCGCCGAATCCGGCCAGACTGATGGTTAGGTCATGGCCCATCACCTGCATGCAGACCTGCATCACCGCTTCGCAGACGATCGGATTGACCTTGCCGGGCATGATCGAGGAGCCGGGCTGCAGGGCCGGCAGGATGATCTCGCCCAGGCCGAGGCGCGGACCGCTGCCGAGCAGGCGGATGTCGCTGACGATGCGCGACAACGACACGGCGATGGTCTTCAGCCGGCCGCTGGCGGCGACCACGCCGTCGCGGCTGCCGGAGGCCTCGAAATGGTTCGCCGCCTCGTGCAGTGGCAGTCCCAGCGTCTGCGCCAGGTCGGCGCAGACCGCCGCCGCGAAGCCGGGCGGGGCGTTGATGCCGGTACCGACCGCGGTGCCGCCCAGCGGCAGCTCGGCCAGCAGGCCGGCCGCCTCGCCGGCGCGCATCGCGCTCCGGCGCACCTGCTCGGCGTAGCCGCTGAACTCCTGCCCGAGGGTGATCGGGGTGGCGTCCTGGAGGTGGGTGCGGCCGATCTTGATGACCTCGCTGAAGGCCGCGGCCTTCGCCTCCAGGGCGCTAACCAATGCGGTGAGATCCGGCACCAGGCGCGTGCTGATCAGCACCACTGCGGCGATGTGCATCGCCGAGGGAAAGGTGTCGTTGGAGGACTGGCCGCGGTTGACGTGGTCGTTGGGGTGCACCGGGGTCTTCAGCCCCACCGGGAGCCCAGCCAGCTGGGCGGCGCGGTTGGCGACGACCTCGTTGACGTTCATGTTGGTGCTGGTGCCGCTGCCGGTCTGGAAGCAGTCGAGGGGGAAGTGCGCATCGAGACGCCCCGCGCTGATGTCGTCGCAGGCGCGGCGGATGAGCTCCGCCAGCTCGGGAGGGATCAGCCCCAGGACGCGGTTCTGCTGCGCGGCGGCGGCCTTGATGCGCGCCAGCGCATGGATCACGGCGCTGGGCATGACGGCGCCATGCAGGGGCAGGTTGTCCAGGGCGCGCTGGGTGGACGCACCCCACAACCGGTCGGCGGCGATGGATACCGGCCCCATGCTGTCCTGCTCGATGCGGTGCGTCGCCATGGCGGACTCCTCGACGGGGAGCGTAGCACTGGGCCGGGGCGGGCCCAGGCTCCGGCCACAGGACCATCCTCAGGGGGCGCATCCGGAAATCTCCCAGCGCGCCCGGGCCGCAGCCGTGCACCGCAGGCGTGCAGAAGTAAGCATCCGCGCGGCGCCTCGTCCACTAGCATGAGAGCGCTGCGTTAGTGACGTCACGGTAGCGGTCCCGCGTACCGCTGGCCTGGCTATGTGGATGGCCATTTCTCGGCCATTCCTCGGCCACGGCGGGCCCGCGCCAGCGGGTCGCGGACAGGGCTCCGCAGCGGAAAAGGCCGCTGATTATGCGTTTGGCTTGTTGCTGGTGCGGTGCCCCCGCCAGACTATTTTTCTCTCCTCGCCGGATGCGCCGGCGCAAGGGATGCCATGCCGCTCATCGATACGATCAACAACACCGTTCGTCGCGTCCTGGGGACGACCAACGAGGCGATGATCCGTCGGCTCTGGCCCCAGGTCCTGCAGGTGCGTGCGCTCGAGAAGGAGCTGCAGGGTCTCGACGACACGGTGCTGCGCGAGCGCTCCAAGGCGCTGCGCGAGCGCGCCATCAAGGAGCAGTCGCTCGACAGCGTGGTCAATGAGGCCCTGGCCTTGGCGCGCGAGGCGGCCGATCGCCGCCTGGGCATGTGGAACGCCCTCGATCCCAAGCGCGGCTTCCCTGATGACCAGTGGGGCGACCTCAAGGCCCTGGTCGACGAGACGCGGCTGCGCCTGACCACGCCCCTGGCCACGACCCCGGCGCTGCCGAGCATGCCGCCGGTAGCACCGGGCGCGGTCACCAAGCCAATCGATCCCTGGGACATCGACATGCCGGGGGCGTTCTACAACCGCATCCGCGCGCTCTATCCCGAATCGCTGCCCCCCTTCCGCATGCGCGCGCACGACGTGCAGGTCCTCGGCGCCCTGGTCCTGCACCACGGCAAGATCGCCGAAATGCGCACCGGTGAAGGCAAGACCCTGGTCGCCTCCCTGGCCTGCTACCTCAACGCGCTCAGCGGCAAGGGCGTGCATGTCGTCACCGTCAACGACTACCTGGCGCTGCGCGACTCCAATTGGAACGCGCCGAGCCTGCGCTTCCTGGGTGTCACGGTCGGCGCCATCCAGGGGCAGATGGTGCCGTGGGTGCGCAAGGCCGTGTACCAGATGGACATCGTCTACGGCACGAACACCGAGTTCGGCTTCGACTACCTGCGCGACAACCTCGCCCGCAGCCTCGACGACCAGGTGCAGACCAGACGCGAGTTCGCGGTCGTCGACGAGGTGGATTCGATCCTGATCGACGAGGCGCGCGTGCCCCTGATCATCTCCGGCCCGTCGGTCGGACGCCGCGAGTTCTACGCCAAGGCCGACGCGGTGGCCAAGGCCCTCGAGAAGGGCTCGCACTACGAGATCGATATCAAGGACCGCCATGTGACGCTCAGCGAGAGCGGCATGGACAAGGCCGCGGAGATGTTCGGCGTGACCAGCCTCTACGAGGCCGAGAACATGCACCTGCCGCACTTCCTCGACCAGGCGCTCAAGGCCAAGGAGCTGTACCTGCGCGACAAGGAGTACCTGGTCGCCGACAACCAGATCAAGATCGTCGACGAGCATACCGGGCGCACGCTCGATGGCCGCCGCTGGTCGGACGGCCTGCACCAGGCGGTCGAGGCCAAGGAAGGGGTCGAGATCAAGGAGGAGAGCCAGACCTACGGCACCATCACCCTCCAGAACTTCTTCCGCCTCTACCACAAGCTCGCCGGCATGACCGGCACGGCGATGACCGAGGCCGGCGAGTTCAATGCGATCTACAAGCTCGAGGTCCTGGCCATCCCGCCGAACCGCCCCGTGCAGCGCGCGGACCTGGCCGATCTGATCTACGGCAGCGAGAAGGAGAAGTTCGAGGCCATCCTGGGCGAGGTCGAGCGCCTGCACGCCATCGGCCAGCCGGTCCTGGTCGGCACCATCTCCGTGGATGTCTCCGAGCGCTTGTCGGAACTCTTCAAGCAGAAGGGCATCCCGCACAACGTGCTCAATGCCCGCCAGCACCAGCGCGAGGCCGAGATCGTCGCCAGCGCCGGCCAGTTCGGCGCGGTGACCATCGCCACCAACATGGCCGGCCGCGGCACTGACATCGTGCTGGGCCGCATCCCGCTCGAGAAGGCGTTCAAGCACTGGCAGGACCACGAGCTCATGCCCAAGCGCATGCGTCCGAACAGCCCGGCCGCGGAGATCGACGAGGCCGCCACCGACCTGTGGGCGAAGACCTTCCTCAGCGACCAGGAGCTGGCCAAGCTCAAGGATCCAACACCGGCCTCCCGCCTGAAGGCGATCAATGACCGCCGCAAGCGCGACGGCTTCCATGCCCTGCCCATGCCCTCGTCGTTCACCGCCTTCGTCGACGTCCGCCAGCTCGGCGGTCTGCGCATCGTCGGCACCGAGCGCCATGACAGCCGGCGCATCGACAACCAGCTACGCGGCCGTTCCGGCCGCCAGGGAGATCCCGGCTCATCGCGCTTCTACCTCTCGCTCGACGACGACCTGATGAAGCGCTTCGCCGGCCCGACCATGGCGGGGCTGATGCGCCGCATGGGCCTGCGCGATGGCATCCCGATCGAGTCGCCGATGGTCTCGCGCGCCGTCGAGAAGGCGCAGAAGCGCGTCGAGGAGTACTACTTCGGGGTGCGCAAGAACACCCTCGAATACGACCAGGTCATGAACAGCCAGCGGCTGCTCATCTACCGCCAGCGCCAGGCCCTGCTCGAGGGCAAGGAGCTCGACCGCACGCTCCTGTCGATGTTCCATGATGCGATCGACGACCTGGTCCAGCGCAGCGCCGCCGGCGGCAAGCGTGGAGCGGAGCTCGCCACCGCGATCAGCGAGGGCTTCGCCAAGGAGATCGGCCTGCCGTCGCCTCCTGAGGGCGAGATCCCGGTCAAGGACGGCGGCGACGCCTGCCGCGAGGTGCTCTTCAAGATCTCCAAGGACGCGCTGGGCACGCGCCAGGCGGACTGGGGCAACGAGCTCTACGCCTCGGTGCAGCGCCTCTTGATGCTCAATACCATCGATCAGCGCTGGAAGGACCACCTCTACGGCATGGACCACCTGCGCCACTCGATCGGCCTCGAGGGTTACGCCCAGAAGGATCCGCGCCTGCGCTACAAGGAGGAGGGCTACCGCCTCTTCCTGATGATGAACGAGCTGGTGCGCGCCGATGTCGCCCGGATGTTCTTCCGCCTCAATGTCCAGGTCTCGCCCGCCGAGCCCAGCACCGTGGACAAGGGCCTTGAGGCTGGCGGCTTCACCAGGCTCGACGGCAAGGCACCGGTGGCCGCCAAGCCGCCGCTGCCCGCGCCGCGTCCGGCCCAGCTCGCCACCCAGCCTGAGCCGCGCCTGGTCGAGGCGATGTCCTTCGCCAATGCCAGCGGCGGTGGCAGCACCGGTCCGGCGACGGCGGGGCCCAAGCCCACGGATCCGTGCCCCTGCGGCTCGGGCGCCCTCTTCAAGCACTGCCACGGCAAGTAGCGTCACCTCACGGCGCTGCCCGGGGACTGATGATCAACCATTGACGGCACCCGGCCATGACTTAGTGTATTACTTACACTAATAAGGAGGTGGCCCATGGACGATCCGCACCATTCAGCGCTGCTTACCGACCTCTACCAGCTGACCATGGCGTACGGCTACTGGCGCACCCACCGCCACGAGCAGGAGGCGGTCTTCACCCTCTCCTTCCGCAAGGCGCCCTTCAGCGGCGGCTACGCGGTGGCCTGCGGGCTCGAGCCGGTGATGCGCTACCTCGAGTCGTACCGCTTCACCAGCGACGACACCGCCTACCTCGGGACCCTGGTCGGCAACGACGGCCGGCCGTTGTTCGATGATCCGTTCCTGCTCTACCTCGAGCGCCTGCAGCTCGAACTCGACGTCGACGCCGTCCCGGAAGGCACCGTGGTCTTCCCGCATGAGCCGCTGGTGCGCGTGCGGGGCCCGATCCTCCATGGCCAGCTGCTGGAGACCGCGCTTCTGAACTGCATCAACTTCGAGACCCTGATCGCCACCAAGGCGGCGCGCATCTGCCATGCTGCGCAGGGCGAGCAGGTGCTGGAGTTCGGGCTGCGCCGCGCCCAGGGCGTCGACGGCGGGCTCTCGGCCAGCCGTGCGGCGCATATCGGCGGCTGCCACGCCACTTCGAACGTGCTGGCCGGCAAGACCTTTGGCATCCCGGTGCGTGGCACGCATGCGCACAGCTGGGTCATGTCCTTCGATACCGAACTCGAGGCCTTCCGCGCCTACGCGCAGGCGATGCCCAACAACTGCGTCTTCCTGGTCGATACCTACGACACCCTGCAGGGCGTGCGCCATGCGGTGCACGTCGGCACGGAACTGCGCGCCTCGGGCCACGAGATGGTCGGCATCCGGCTCGACTCGGGCGACCTGGCCTGGCTGTCGATCGAGGCCCGGCGCATCCTCGACGAGGGCGGCTTTCCGAAGGCGGTGATCGTCGCCTCCAACGACCTCGATGAGCGCCTGATCACCAGCCTCAAGGAACAGGGCTCGACCATCGCCGTCTGGGGCGTGGGGACCCGATTAGTCACCGGCCACGACCAGGCGGCCCTGGGCGGGGTCTACAAGCTCGGCGCCCTGCGCGACGGCCACGGCCCGTGGCGGATGTGCGTCAAGCTCAGCGAACAGGCCATCAAGACCTCGACCCCGGGGATCCTGCAGACGCGGCGCTTCAGCGAGAGTGGGCGGTTTCTGGGCGACCTCATCTATGATGAGCTGACCGGGATCACCGAGCCGCCGACCATGATCGACCCGCTCGATCCGACCCGCCGCCGCCCCTTCGCGCGTGACACCGCCTTCGAAGATCTGCTCGTGCCGATCATGCGCGCCGGACGCATGGTGCACCGCCTGCCGCCGCTGGCGCAGCGGCGCGCGCGCTGCGCGCAGCAGCTGGCGAGCCTGCATGCGGGAGTGCTGCGCTTCGACAATCCGCATGCCTATCCGGTGGGCCTGGAAGCAGGGCTTCATGCCATGAAAACCGGGATTATCCTCAAGGCGCGTTCCACGACGACCTGATCACGCGATGGACGCATGGACCAAGAGGCAGAGGACCTGATGAAGCGAAGGATGCCGTCATGAAGACCATGGTCGTCGGTGCCGCGATCCTCAATCAGATCCCCCTGGATTGGGACGGGAACCAGCGGCGCATCGTTGCCGCCATCCACGCGGCGCGGGCCAAGGAGGTGGCACTGCTGTGCCTGCCCGAGATGGCGATCACCGGCTATGGCTGCGAGGACGCCTTCCACGCGCAAGGCACGCTTGAGAACGCCGAGCGCATCCTCCAGGAGCTGCTGCCGGAGACCACCGGCATGATGGTCACGTTCGGGATCCCGGTGTTGTTCTCCAAGACACTGTTCAATGTCGCCGCGGTCGCGGTCGACGGCCGGCTGGTGGCGGTGGTGCCCAAGCGCTTCCTGGCCGGGGATGGCGTGCATTACGAGCCGCGCTGGTTCAAGCCCTGGCCGGCCGCGGCCCGCGCCACGATCATCCTGGCCGGACATGAGGTCCCGATCGGCGATCTGATCATCGAGGCCGGCGGCGTGAAGATCGGCTTCGAGATCTGCGAGGACGCCTGGGTTGCGGACCGTCCGGGTGCGGCCCTGGCGCGGGCCGGCGTCGACATCATCCTGAATCCCTCGGCCAGCCACTTCGCCTTCGGCAAGCTGGCGATCCGCGAGCGCTTCGTGGCCGAAGGCTCGCGCGCCTTCAATGTCACCTATGTCTACGCCAATCTGCTCGGCAACGAGGCCGGACGGACGATCTACGATGGCGGCGCGCTGATCGCCACCGCCGGCACGATCGTCGCCCTGGGACCGCGCCTGGGCTTCCAGGAATGGCATGTGACCTGCGCCACCGTGGACATCGAATCGGCGCGCTTCGCCTCGGCGCGCAGCGCGAGCTTCCGGCCGGACCTGCAGCTGGCCGAGCACGCGGTGGTGGTCGTGGCCTTCCCCTGGCCGGCGGCAGGGCTGCCGACCGGGACCTTTCTCATCCCGGCCTGGGAGGCCTCGCCCTTCGCCAAGGAGGAGGAGTTCAGCCGGGCCATCGCTTTGGCCTTGTTCGATTACCTGCGTAAGAGCCGCTCCAAGGGCTTCGTCCTGAGCTTAAGCGGCGGCGCCGACTCCTCGGCGGTTGCGACCCTGGTCTGGCTGATGGTGCGGCGCGGGGTCGAGGATCTCGGCTTCGACGGCTTCCAGCGGCGCCTGGCCCACATCCCGGCCCTGGCCGGGATCCGAGCCATCGACGGCCTGGTGCGCGCGCTCTTGACCACGGTCTACCAGCCCTCCGCCAACAGCTCGCAGGAGACCTGCGATGCGGCGCGCAGCATCGCCGCCGCGATCGGCTGCGAGCACCTCGAGATCGACATCGAGCCCCTGGTTGCGAGCTACACCGCCGCGGTCGGCGCCGCGCTGCACCGCAGCCTGACCTGGGCGCAGGACGACCTGGCGCTGCAGAACATCCAGGCCCGCGCCCGCGCACCGGGCGTGTGGATGATCGCCAACATCCGCGAGGCGCTGCTGCTGGCGACCAGCAACCGCAGCGAGGCCGCGGTCGGCTACGCGACCATGGACGGCGACACCTGCGGTGGGCTGAGTCCGATCGCCGGCATCGACAAGGCCTTCCTGCGCCGCTGGCTGTCCTGGATGGTGCAGAGCGGTCCCGATGGCATCGGCCCCCTGCCGGCCCTGGCGGTGGTCACCAGCCAGCGCTCCACCCCCGAGCTGCGGCCGCAGGCCAGCGAACAGGTCTCGGAAAGCGACCTCATGCCCTTCCCGATCCTCGATGCGATCGAGCGCCTGGCGATCCGCGACAAGCAGTCGCCGGTGATCGCCTTCCGGGTCCTGCGCGAGCGTTTCCCGGAGGTGGGCGCCGAGATCCTGCGCCAGCATGTGGTGCGCTTCTTCCAGCTGTGGTGCCGCAACCAGTGGAAGCGCGAGCGCTATGCACCCTCCTTCCATCTCGATGACGAGAACCTGGACCCCAAGACCTGGTGCCGATTCCCGATCCTCTCCGGTGGTTTCGAACGCGAGCTGCGTGAGCTGCGCGCACTGCCCCTGGGCGAGAGCTCGCTGCGCTCGACCTGACGGCCACCGCGCTTGACTTAGTGTAATAAGTACACTATACTGCGCGGGTCGGGGCAGCCTGCCCGGCGACCCAAACCCCTGAACCGGACGGATGCCGATGCGCGCCCTACTCCTGATCGATATCCAGAATGACTTCTGCCCGGGCGGCGCGCTCGCGGTCCCGCACGGCGACGAGGTCGTCACCATCGCCAACCGCTTGCTGGCATTGGGCCTGCCGGCCATCGCCACCCAGGACTGGCACCCGCCCGGGCATGGCAGCTTCGCCGCCAACCATCCCGGAGCGCAGCCCTTCAGCCTCGCGCAGCTCGCGGGCCTGCCCCAGGTGATGTGGCCCGTGCACTGCGTCCAAGGCAGCAGCGGCGCCGCCTTCCATCCGCAGCTCGAGCTCGGGCGCATCGGCGCGGTCTTCCCCAAGGGCGAGGATCCGACCATCGACAGCTACAGCGGCTTCTTCGACAATGGGCGCCGGCGCGCGACCGGTCTGGACGCCTACCTGCGCGCCCAGGGCATCGATGAGCTGCTGGTCCTGGGCCTGGCCACCGACTACTGCGTGAAAGCCACCGTCATCGATGCCCTGGATCTGGGCTATGCGGTGCAGCTGGTCGTCGACGGCTGCCGGGCGGTGGAGCTCAATCCGGGCGACGGCGTGGCGGCGCGCGCGGCGATGCGCGCCGCCGGCGCGCGGGAGACCACTTCCAGCGCGCTGCTCGCAGCCGCCTGAAATCCCTGCAGCCTGATGACGTTACTGAAGGTGCTGAAGCTGCTGAATCTGCTGAATCTGGTGTCGGCCAGCGGCGATGGCCTGCACCTCCGCCATCCCTACCCTGCCGCAAGCCCCTGGAGAGCCCATGCCTGATCGTGAGACCATCGCTTCGGGTGAGCACCTGCTGCTGCTGCGCCGTGGCGGCTGGGAGTACGCCGCGCGCCGCACCGCCACGGGGGTGGTGGCGATCCTTGCC
>Ga0302314_10003002_pt1 | contig 31264 bp, 32 predicted proteins | sample III_Palsa_N2_3_FD_200533 | JGI IMG/M metagenome (GOLD analysis project Ga0302314, IMG submission 200533) | Peat permafrost microbial communities from Stordalen Mire near Abisko, Sweden - III_Palsa_N2_3 | ecosystem: Environmental > Terrestrial > Soil > Palsa > Peat permafrost | place: Sweden... | reverse complement strand
GCCAGCGCGGGCGATGACGCTGAGCGCGTCCAGGTGGCGAATGTTCAACGCGTAAATCTTATCCATACACAATCAATAGTATTTACTTATATAAGAACAGTAAAACGAATTTGGCAAAGCAAGCTTTTTAGCGCAAATTTTGTCGTCGAAATGCGAGTCAGCGAAAACAACTGAGACAGTCGATACCAAACTCGAAAGTCATCGTGATGCTTTTCTTTGCGCAATGCAGCATCGAAAGCCATCTGGTTTACCGCTTGCATCAATTTGTCCATTGTTGCGTCGCAAGAAAGCACTTAACCCATTCCCCAACCTCATACTGAACCGATCGCGCTCATGAACCTCATTGATTCCCACCTGCACGCCATCGCTTCGGACACGGTGAAATATCCGAAGAACCCGATCGGCGGTCATCAGTCCGAGTGGTCGCAAAAGCGTCCCGTTGATGCTGAAGGTGTGATCAAGGCGCTGGATGGCGCCGGTATTGCCAAGGCGGTGGTGGTGCAGGCCTCGACCGTGTATGGGCACGACAACAGCTATGTGGTCGATACGGTGCGTGCTTACCCAGAGCGCTTGGTCGGTGTGTATTCAATCGATGCGCTGGCCGCGGATGCGGTGACGCAGATCGATCATTGGGAGGCGCAGGGCCTGCATGGCTTTCGTCTGTTCACCACCGGCACCACGATGCCCGGCCAATCGGATTGGCTTGGTCACAGCGATTCCTATCCAGCGTGGGCACATGCCGAAAAGAGGGGCATTCCCGTGTGCCTGCAGATGACCATGCAGGGCCTATCAACGTTGCGCACCTTGCTGGAGCATTTTCCCAAGGTACGCATATTGCTCGATCACTGCGCCCGTCCGGAGTTGGACGACGGCGCACCATACAATGCGGCGCAGGCGCTGTTCGATATGGCGCAGTTCGAGGGCGTGCATCTGAAATTGACCAACCGCACGCTGGCTGCGGCCGCGCAGGGTCAGTCCAACCCGACAGCGTTCCTGGAAAAGCTGGTGGCCACTTTCGGTGCCGAGCGCATTGCCTGGGGTTCCAACTTTCCAGCGGCCGAAGGTTCACTCAATGAACTGGTAGCGACAGCGCGCGACGTGTTGTCCAGCTTGCCCAAGCAGCAACAGGCAATGATTTTCGGCGGCACGGTCGAGCGTCTTTATCCGGCACTGACAGGAGTGGCGGCATGAGCCAGCCGGTCCATCTGCAGACCGTATTGAAGACCACCGCGCTGACCACGCCGTTGAAGGACGGCGTGCTCAAGAGTGACCAGGTCGTACTCGATTTCAGCGAGATCAGCCCGATCCACAAGGCCTTTGCGCCAATGGTGCGCGAAGCAAAGTTCGATATCTCCGAACTGGCTATCGTCACCGCTTTGCAGGCAGTGGCCTTCGGACGGCCAATCCTGCTGCTGCCGGTAGTCGTGGCCTCGCGCTTTCAGCGCGGTTGCCTGGTGTCATACCGTCCGCATGGTGAGGTCAAACCCGAACAACTGCGTGGCAAGCGCATCGGCGTACGCTCTTACACCCAGACCACCGGCATGTGGGTGCGGGCGCACCTGGTCGAGGACTACGGTTTGGCCACGCCCGATATCCATTGGATTACCCATGACCCGGCGCATGTGGAGCAGTACCAGGATCCACCGTTCGTCGAGCATCCGGCAGGTGACATAGGCCTGCTCGACATGCTGCATGAGGGTGACATCGATGCAGCGATCTTCGGCAACGATCTGCCCGAGGGTGATGACTACGTACCGTTGATCGCCAATGCCAAAGCGAAAGACCTGGCGTGGGCACAGCAGCATGGCTTTGTGCCGATTAACCACGTGGTCGCCGCCAGCGCCGAGATCTGCAAGCGTGAGCCGGCTGCCGTGCGCGCTGCCTATGAGCTGCTTGCGCAGGCTGAGAGCCAGCAGGCAGCGGGGGCCAATGGTCCGCGTAAAACCCTGTCCGGCTTTGACGCCTTGCGCGGTCCGCTGGCATGGATCATCGATGCTTGCTTGGAGCAGGCGCTTTTGCCGCGCAAGCTCAGTCTCGACGAGGTGTTGGGACCCGCTCACACTTTGCTGGAAGGCAAGACCATCTGACATTGCCCATCGCGTTGGCGCACGGAGCGCTGACGCGACACCTGCTAAGAGTTCAGTTCCACCATGACCCAACTGGTAAACATCCAAATGCACCTGACCTCACAGCGGCGTCCATTTTACCGCGACCTGACTTTCCAGGTGCTGGTGGGCATGGCGCTGGGCGTGCTGGTCGGTGCGCTGTGGCCGGATGTCGGCGCCGCGCTCAAGCCGTTGGGCGATATTTTCATTCGCCTGATCCAGATGGTGGTGGGGCTGATCATCTTCTGCACCGTTACCCACGGCATTGCCAGCGTGCGCGACCTGGGCAAGGTCGGGCGCATCGCACTCAAGGCGATGGTGTATTTCGAAGTCGTCACCAGCGTGGCGTTGGTGATTGGCCTTGTTGCCATCAACGTGCTCAAACCCGGCGTCGGCATGCATGTCGATCCGGCTTTGCTCAAGCAAGGCATGGATGCTGGCGGTCAGGGGGCACCCGTGACGCATGGCTTTGGCGAGTTCCTTACCAATCTGGTGCCGACATCTGCTCTCGGTGCATTCAGTCAGGGCGACATCCTGCAGATTTTGGTGTTTTCGGTGCTGTTTGCCTGCGGCCTGGCCAGCTTGGGTGACAAGGCGCAACCGGTGCTGCACATCGTGGATGTCGTTCGACAGACCTTGTTCTGGATCATCCGCATGGTGATGAATATCGCCCCCATCGCCGCCTTCGGCGCGATCGCTTTCACCACGGCCAAGTTCGGCCTCGACAGTCTGTTGCCGCTGGCCAAGCTGGTGGGCGAATTCGCGCTCACCTGCGTGGTGTTTCTGCTACTGGTGCTTGCGCCGATTTCTCGTGCATGCGGCTTCAGTCTGTTCAAACTGATGCGTTACTTCCGTGAGGAGCTGGTGTTGGTACTCGGCACCAGTTCATCGGAAAGCGTGTTTCCGCAGCTCACCGAAAAACTCACGCGTCTTGGCGTGGACGAATCGGTAGTCGGCATGGTCCTGCCCACTGCTTACAGCTTCAATCACGACGGCACCTGTCTTTATTTCGCCGCGGTGACGGTATTTCTGGCGCAGGCCACCGGAACCGCGCTGGGCTGGCAGGCACAGTTGGGTCTGCTGTTGATTTTGTTGGTCACATCCAAAGGTGGTGCGGGCGTTTCCGGCTCGGCCATTGCGGTGCTGACCATGACGTTGGCGGCGACCAAGACCATTCCGGTCAGCAGCGTCGCCTTGATTCTCGGTGTGCATCGTATCCTGTCGGCGGGGTTCGTGTTCGTGAACATCGTCGGCAATTGTGTTGCGACCGTAGTGGTCGGCCACTGGGAAAAGGTGGTTGACCGCGACCAGCTTCAACGAGAACTACAAGCGGGTTAACAGGCAGTTCGATCATGCCTTCAATCAATAATCTCACGGTTCCCATCGGTACCGTGACGGGGAGGGTTGCGTCAATGAAAAGATTGCTAGTACGTCAATCGTTATACCTGAGCCTTATCACCGCGCTGCTGCTTCCTGCCGCGCATGCGCAGACCGTGCAGCCAGCACAAAACGATGGCCCGAATACGAATTGGGCCGATACCTATGCCGTCGCGCAAAACGGGCCACAACAGAACACGAGCAACGGCACCGTTGATCCTTCCGGCATACCGCTGAGCGCAAAGCCGGTGTCCAAGGAGCCGGCGTTGCCGCGCTCGGCACTGGTGCAGAAACTGCTCGACGACGGCGTCAATATCCGCGCTAACGAAATTGACCAATACGCCAGGAATACCACCGGCGGCGTCAAGCAAGGTAGCCGCAACGTTGGCCAGTTCTATATCGGTGCGGACTTTGACCTCGGCAAGATCTTCGGGTGGTCCGGTGCCAGTTTCCACTTCACTGCGTATCGCGATTACGGCTTGAGCCTCAACACGCTCGATACCGGCACCTATACCAAACAGCAGTACATCTATAAGAATCCCTATACACGCTGGCACTTGGGCCTGTTCTCGTACGAGCAGAAGTTGATGGATGATCGCCTGGACATCCAGGTCGGTCGTCTGGGCAGTACCACTTATTTCGGCCACCTGGTGGTCAACTGCCAGTTCGTTTCGGCAAACACGTGCGGCGAGCCGCGTATGTTGGTTTCCGAAACCGGCCTCAGCCTGCTGCCTTCGGCGACCTGGGGTGGCAACGTGAAGTTCAAGACGACGCCGAACACCTACCTCGATGTCGGTGTCTTCGAGGTCAATCCAGACGTGCAGCCCAGCAATGGCCTGGATTGGGAAATCAAACATTCGACCGGTTATACCTTGCCGATTGAATTCGGTTGGGTGCAGAACGACCCCAAGACCGTGCAGTATCCGTTCGAGTTGAAGGGCGGTATCTATGGGAGCACGGCGCCGCTGACCGATATCAATGAAAACACCAAGGGCCAGCCGCTCGGCATGTATGGCGGTACTGCGGCCACCGATAACCATATCCGCGATGGTTTTTACATCATGGGTGACAAGGTCATCTGGCGCCCCGATCCGAATTCGCCACGCAGTCTCAACGTGTTCGGTGGCTGGGTACAGCAGTTGGAAGGCCAGGAGATCATGCGCCAGCAGATCTACGGCGGCTTCGTGATGACCGGACCGCTCGCATTCCGGCCGTTTGACACGCTTGGCCTGAATGTCTCGTCGTTCGAGCTGACTCAGGCAGAACAGGCCTACCTCGCCGAAGCACGCAAGAAGGCAGGCGGTAGCGGCGTGAATGCGCGCCACCAGCTCGCCACCGACCTTACCTACACCATCCACCTGATCAAGGGGCTGGAGCTGACTCCGAGCCTGCAATACATCGTGCATCCGGACAATTCCGGTATCGCGAAAACACCGGTACTGCCGAAGAACTTGTTTGTGTACGCGATCAGCCTGCGCGTGGACTTCGGCGTGTTGATGGGCTTCCATCCCGCCGCCGCCAGTGATTGAAGATAGCGAGGAATTGAATATGTCAGTCGTAATAACCCGTATCGAACGCGCCGACCCAAACGTGATCGAAGGCTTGGCTCATGTCGGCGTCGCTACGTCGCATGAAGCGCAGGGACGCAGTGGTCTGATGCATTCCAGTCTGCGCCCGATCTACAGCGGCGCACGCATTGCCGGCTCGGCGATCACCGTGCTGATGCCGCCGGGCGACAACTGGATGTTGCACGTGGCGATCGAGCAGTTGCGCGAAGGCGATTTGCTTATCGCCGCGACCACCAGCCCTTGCGACGACGGCTACTTCGGCGATCTGCTGGCCACCTCGGCGCAGGCGCATGGCTGTCGTGGTCTGATCATTGATGCTGGCGTACGCGACGTGCGTGATCTCACTGCCATGGGCTTTCCCGTTTGGACCCGCGTGATCCACGCGCAGGGCACAGTCAAGGAAACGCTCGGCTCGGTCAACGTGCCGGTCATCTGTGGTGGCGCTCTGGTCAATCCGGGTGACGTGGTGATCGCCGATGACGATGGCGTCTGCGTGGTGCCGCGCACCAGCGCCGCCCAAACGTTGGGAAAGGCCATGCGACGCGAAGCCGGGGAAGAGGAAAAACGCAAGCGCCTGGCTGAGGGCGAACTGGGCCTGGACATTTACAACATGCGCGAGCGCCTGGCCCAGAAAGGCCTCGAATATATTTGAGGCAGCTCCATTCGAACGCATTCGCGCGATGCGGACGCTTCATGGCAGCTCTAATCACACGCTGTTCGACTGAGGCGGTGCTGACGTCTTTCATATCCTAAGGAACAAACCTGATGATCATCGACTGCCACGGACATTACACGACCGCGCCGAAAGGCCACGATGCCTTCCGAGACGTGCAGCTGAAGCACTTCGACGATCCTTTGCAGCCGTTGCCGATCTACCCCGACATCTCCGACGACGACATCCGCGAAAGCATCGAAGCCAACCAACTGCGCCTGCTTCGCGAACGCCGTGCGGACATGACGATCTTTTCGCCGCGTGCCAGCACCATGGCGCACCACCAGGGTAACGAGGCGGTCAGTCAGATATGGACGCGTCATTGCAATGATCTGATCGCTCGCGTGGTCGGGCTCTACCCGGAAACCTTCATCGGTGTGTGCCAACTGCCGCAGTCGCATGGGGTGACGATCAAACATTCGATCGGCGAACTGGAACGCTGTGTCAACGAACTGGGTTTCGTGGGCTGCAATCTCAATCCCGATCCGTCAGGGGGACATTGGGACGGGCCGCCGCTTACCGACCGCGCCTGGTATCCATTCTTTGAGAAAATGGTGGAAATGGATGTGCCGGCGATGATCCATGTATCCGGCACCTGCAACCCCAACTTCCACGCGACGGGCGCGCATTACATCAACGCCGACACCACCGCGTTCATGCAGTTTCTGCAGGGCGATCTGTTCAAGGATTTCCCAAACTTGCGCTTCATTATCCCGCACGGTGGTGGCGCGGTGCCGTACCACTGGGGTCGTTACCGCGGCCTCGCTGACATGATGAAGAAGCCGCCGCTGAGCGAGCACGTCATGAAGAACGTGTACTTCGATACCTGCGTGTACCACCAGCCGGGTATCGATTTGCTGTTCAAGGTGATCGATGTCGACAACATCCTCTTCGGCTCGGAAATGGTGGGCGCCGTGCGCGGCATTGATCCGACCACTGGCAACTACTTCGACGATACCCTCCGCTACATCGACTCGTTGGACATCTCAGCCGAAGACAGGCACAAGGTATTGGAAGGCAATGCCCGCCGCGTCTATCCACGCCTGGACGCGCAGCTGAAAACGCGTGGCAAGTAAGCCACGCATTGCCCGATATTTTTATTGCGCCACAAGCGGATTTATATCAAGTTTCTCAACCTGATTTTCGCTATTGAATGTCTGCTTTGGGTTGCTGACATCTCCGGCCGGTCCTGCAGACGAAACGACAGCCGCTGCCAGCTGGCGAACTGCATCGCAGAGTTGCTTCCGCATCACTGTCAGCCAGCTCCAGTTGAAAACTGCCTCACCTTCAAGTGGTCAAGAAAAGTTAGCGCCGGGCGCCCTGATCGGTCTTGCCGATTACGACTGCACCGCAGACGCCACGGCTGGTTCAAACGTCTGCAGGAACTCGGTTCGCGATCTTTCGCCAAGGTCAACAACCTTGGTTCCGCCTGCGGAAACGAACGTGACATCCTCGATGCCGATGACCTTGAGAATCAGGCGCAGATACATCGTCGCGATGTCCCTAACCCGGATCGGCGAGCCCTCTGTGTAGACACCACCGGAAGCCATCAGCACCGTGCACTTTTTGCCATGCACGAGGCCCTCGCCGGTCATGCCAAGCGTCAGGCCCTTGCGTACGATGTGGTCGACGTAGGACTTGAGGCTTGCGGGGATGTTGTAGTTATAAACCGGGGTGCTGATAGCAATATGACCCGCCGCCAGAAGCTCGGCAACGAGTTCATTGGACACCCGCAACACGTCCTTCATTTCAGGCGTGTGCTTTTCTGCCGGCGTAAGACTCGCCCCCATCCACGGCAGATTCATGTAGGGCAGATTCATCTTCGCCAGATCGCGCTCAATAACTTCAGCATCCGGGTGCGCAGCTCTCCACTGCGCTACAAACGTTTTCGCAAGATTTCGGGAGATGGAATGCTCTCCTCGTGGGCTGGCCTCAACAAGCAGAAGCTTGGTCATCATTACGTTCTTTCCTCGATTGTGGCGTCCGCTGACCTGGACTAGAGTGCACGAACGATTTGTTCGTAACCCCACTATGCGAGTGAGCCTCACGTGGCACAAGAAGGCACTTTTCTGAGCGAAGCGAACACTTTTGTTCCTGATGACTCCTTGTCGGCCACCGATTGCAAGGGGCTCGCCGACGTGCTGGCCAGCGTTGGCGACAAGTGGACGATCATGGTGGTTGGAGCACTGTCCAAGGGTACGTTGCGTTACAACGAAATCCAGCGGCGCATCAGCGGTATCTCGCAACGCATGCTTACGCTGACGCTAAAGCGACTGGAGACGGATGGCATCGTGACACGCACCTTGTATCCGTCAGTGCCACCGCGCGTGGACTATGAGCTGACCGAGCTTGGACAGACATTGCGCGGCGCGCTTGTGCCGCTCCATGTGTGGGCACCAAAGAACAAGCAGGTCATCGCTCGCAACCGAATGGAAGTAACGCGACAGTCGCATATGGACTGAAACGCTTTCTTGATGATCCAGGACCCGCATCTGAGCATTTCGGTATAGAGCCCGCGAGACATCCTTTTCAAGCTGCACTGGCTCGTATCGCGGCCCTTTTGTTCATAACAGCATCTATTTACATGACGGCGAAGGCGTCACCTCCGAAAGGTTTTTTTCATTTGAAATGGAGACCGGAAACTCACTCGGCATCGTGCTGCGATGTGGCTGGGGCACGCCTTCCCAACGGGCGACCGCGGCCGCGGCAACCGAGTTGCCCACGATATTTGTCGCCGATCGCCCCATATCGAGGATGTGATCAACGGCAAGCACCAGCGCGATGCCGCTATCGGGGAGCTTGAAGTAATGCAGCGTCACCGCAATCACGGCGATGGCGGCGCGAGGCACGCCGGCCACACCCTTGGTCGTCACGATGAGCAAACCGAACAACGCGATCTGCTGGGCCAGCGTCAACTCGATGCCATAAGCCTGCGCGATGAAAAGGATTGCAAACGCGCAGTACATCATCGCGCCGTCCAGATTGAACGAATAGCCGAGCGGCAACACAAAGCTGGCGATGCGCCGCGGAATGCCAAAGTCGACCAGCTGCTCGAGAAGACGCGGATAAGCGGCCTCTGACGATGACGTGGCGAACGCCAGCAAAACGGTATGCCGGATGTTGTAAACCAGGCGCAGCCCACGCGATCCGACAACGAGTACCAGCGCGACAATCAACAACGTCCAAAGAATCCCAAGCGAAAGATAGAAACCGCCGACGAACCGCGCATACGTGCCGACGATGCCGATGCCATGCACACTTATCGAGCTGGCCAGCGCGGCAAAAATAGCCAATGGCGCGGCCTTCATCACATAGTCGGTAACCTTGAACATGATGGCGGCCAGCTGCTCGATCAGTTCAACGATTTTGGACGCCTTTTCTTTCAGCGCTGCCGCTGCCGTCCCGAGAAAGATCGAGAAAACGACAATCTGCAGGATCTCGTTATTGGCCATCGCTTCGATGATTGAACGCGGGATCAGATGCACCATGAAATCCGAAGGGCCAAAGCTTTCCGCGTTGGCACTACTCGCGGTCGCCGTCGATGCCTGCGTGGCCACGTGCAAATGCAGCGCTGCACCGGGTTGCAGCCAGTGCGCCATCAGCAGGCCGACCGTCAGCGAAACGCAGGATGCACCGAGGAACCACAACAGCGCCCTGATGCCAACGCGCCCGATCTCGGCGGCGCTGCCCATCCTGGCAATCGCTGACACCAGCGATGCGAACACCAGCGGCGCGATGACCATCTTGATGAGTCGAAGAAAAGCATCGGTAATGATGGAGAGATTGGCTGCAACCTCGAGCGCCTTCTGCGGCGGCAGAGAACGGTTGCATAGCCAGCCGATGACAATACCAAGCACAGTTGCCGCAACAAGAAATGCGCTGAACCGCCGTTGCCTGGCCAGCATCATCGGGGTGCAGCCATTTGGCCCGCATAACGCATGAAGCGTCTCATTTCATACCTGTTGACGATGACCGTACTCCCGCTTGTAACTCGAGATTACCTCAGACCTCCGCGGGGATGTCCAATCTCCTCTATCTGGCGCGTGACATGGATGGACTTATAGCCATCCGTTCTATCGACATGAAAGATGCTCATCTTCCAGACGGTTCATATCGGCCGACGTTCAGATGTTTATATGGCCATCTATTGATGTCGATGCGACGTCATGGAGATAGCCGCCTGAGCTCATCAACGCCAGCAAGCCGGACGCATGCGGGTCGATACATGCATCGCCCCGGAATTCGTTCTGCTCATTGCTGACAAGCGCTGTCAGCAATGGCGACGACAAGAGGACCTGCATGGTGTGCTTAGTACCAGTTTGCGGGCATGATGAAACGACTGTTCTTCCGCCGCGGCTGCGCTCATGTCATCACGTCCCACCATTGCTCCGCTGGTGCTCGCAGTCGGCGCACTATTGATCAGCATGGTCTCGTACCAGTGTGGCGCGTCGCTGGCCAAGCATCTGTTTCCGCAGGTCGGTGCACAGGGCGCCACCGCCTATCGGCTTGGACTCAGCGCACTGATGCTGTTGCTGTGGCGACGGCCGTGGCGACGTTCGGGCAAGCAACGCAATTGGCGCGTACTGTGGGGCTACGGCCTGGCGATGGGTGCCATGAATCTGGTTTTCTATATGTCACTGCGCACGATCCCGCTGGGTATCGCCGTTGCGCTGGAATTTGCCGGACCGCTGACGCTGGCGCTATTTGGCTTGCGCCGGCTGATCGATTTTGTCTGGATCGCGCTCGTTGTGGCTGGTCTGGCCTTGTTGCTGCCGCTGCGCGCGCAGATGCACGCACTCGATCCGGTGGGCGTGATGTACGCGCTCGCTGCCGGCGTGGGCTGGGCGCTATACATCCTGCTGGGCAAAAAGGCTGGCGATGCGTACGGAGCGGATGCGGTGACGTGGGGAACCTCGATCGGTGCCTTGCTGGCCATACCATTCGGTGTCGCGCATGCCGGCAGTGCACTGCTGACACCAGCATTCCTGCCGTATGCGTTAGGCGTGGCTGTACTCAGCTCGGCGTTGCCGTATTCGCTGGAGATGATCGCGTTGACCCTGCTGCCGGCGCGCACGTTCAGCACCTTGTTGAGCCTGGAGCCCGCCGTCGCGGCGGTGGCCGGTGTGTCATTGCTCGACGAACAGCTCAGCCTGCTGCAATGGCTGGCCATCGTGGCCATCATCGTGGCAGCCGCCGGTACCGCGTTGAGCGTGCGTCGTCCCGCGCTGACCGAACCGCCGCTGGCGAACTGAGCGAGACCAACAAAGCCTCGCCGTGTGGTACTCAGCATCTCCACAAGCATGCCACTGTGCTGATCGGATCCTGCGTTACACCCGGACTCGTTGCATGGATGAACACGGTCTTCCCCGGTCTGGCAATCAAGAAGCGTTGCACCGCGAAGTACAACGAAGTTGCCGACTATGTTGTTTGTCTTGATAAAGCCAAGACGAAGCTCGCTAGTACTTGGGGCAAGAAGATTTTTCGATGATTTGCGGTACGCCACCGCCCGGATAAAGGAGAACAATCGGCCTTCCTTCCGAATCTGTCCCCTTGTAGATGCCGTATAGGCTTCCTGCCGTTATCGGTTGCGCAACAGGCGTATTGCGCGTTACGTAGCGACTGCCGAAGCGACTCGTGTAGATGGTAACGGTTCCACCTTGGCTGGCATATCGACTCAAACCGTTCGAGACTTTTAGGTGAAGCCCGTTGCTTACCGCCAGCAGTTCTTCGTTAGTAGCCTGTTTCAGAGCTATGCCGGACCCAAGCGGGTTGAGCTCATCAATCAGCTGATATGTTCCAGCACCGTTCGCTCGCACTTCAATTGATCGCGAATACCGGCTTTCCGCTGTGACAAAACATCCCACGAAGTTACCCGAATCGCTATCTTGGATACGGGTCGCGTGCACGTTTGCACCCTCACACGGCGTCTCCTGATAGGACACGGCGCCGGCTTTGTTGCATTTGTAGACATCCGCTCTAGCCGTGATGGGTAGTATCAAAACCAACAAGAGAAAAAGTGCGCATAAGACCCTGGCCTTTCCTTCACCATTCAACAATTCCACAGCCCGCCCCCCGGGTCGATACACATTCAAATGGCCGCCACGGGTCAGAACACGTGTGCCACGAAGCTCTCCGCTTCGGGGACATACTATCCAAAATACCTGCCATGGGTGGAAAGGAATGTTGATCCTTCAAGGACAGTCAGCGACAAGCGCCCGATACCGGAAGCGCCGCAATGCACGCTGGACCTACGGAAGCTTGACCGCTGCCGAATAGCCGACCAGCTCCAGATAGCCTTTTCCACCGCTGGTCTGCACCGCACCTTCCCAGTAGACCGGGCCACCAGTGGCGCGGCTGTCCAGTTCCTGATCGTCAAACATCGGCGTGAGCGCGAATTGTCTTGAGCCTGACGGCAGCTTGACTGTCAATGTCTGCACGACGGGATAGGTCGTGCCGGTGCGTGGCGACTGCCAGCTGCGACGCGTGGCAAAGCTGACGTCCCCACGCTGAAGATTGAACAAGGCGCCGCTGGCCGAGCGATAGCTGCCGCCTGCCCAGATCGGCTTGCCTGCAACGTCACGCACCTGAAAGGCGGTGAGTGAGCTGCCATCGTCCAGGTTCAATCCCGTCCAGTCCCAGCCGGCCGAGCGCGTCGCCAGAAAGTTCGACGACCATTCATGGTCAAGCCACGCCTCGCCGCTGACGGCAACGTTGCGGCCGGCTTGGCGAAGTGAGCCGGAAACGGTCAGATGCGGCACGCTGTAGTAGTAGCTTGCCTCTGCCGCCGTTGCGCCTTTCGTGCTGTATCCGCGATCGCCCTGGAGCAGCACGGGCTGCGTCGGCTGCAAGCGCAGCTTCAGTCCGAACTCGGAAGTATCGGCCTGCGCGGAAAAAGCGCCGTCGGTACCACGCACCAGATGCCAGTCGCCGAGCATGACGCTGGTGTCGTTCGTCGCTGCGTTCGCCAGACCAAAACCCTGCCGCGCCATGCGCTGATCCTGCATCAGCTTGCCGACTTTCGGATCGGACAGCGCGACATGCGCAAGGATGATTTGCTTTGGCGAGAACGCGCTCGGATTGCCCTGCTCCACATCCGGCCGCGAACGAAAGAAGGTGATCTGAAATCCCCTCGGGCCATCAGGCGTTTGCAGCCATCCGGTGACGTACCACCACTCCGTGCGGAAATCCGGATGGGCACCGTAGTCGACAGGAAATGTCAGCGCCTTGTTGGGCAGTACCTGCGCGTAGGCAGGCCCATCTGCGCGAGCCGGTGTTTGCGCGAACGCGGACGCGATCATCAAAAGCGCCAGCGCGATGCAACGTGTCATACGCCTCAGCATCACCAGTCCTCTCGCACGGCTCTGACCGCGTCGGTCGACAGCGCACGCCGTCCGGCAAACAAGGCCGTTCCGCCGGCTGCCACCACCAGCGCAATGATGACGATGGCAAACAGTAACCAGGGAATACGCGTGTCCATCGTCCAGTGAAAAGACTGCGGATTGACCACGCGAATAAGAATCTGACTCATGGCCACACCCAACCCGATGCCGGCAATGCCACCCATCGCGCCTAGCAGCGCGCCTTCGGCAATCAACATGACGACGATCTGTCGTCGCAACACGCCGATGTGCCGCAACATGCCAAATTCCTTGATCCGCGCCAGCGTTTGCGCGGAGACCGTTGCCGCGACGCCGACAAGACCCACCAGTATCGGGATCGCTTCCAGCAGATACGTAATGGCGAAGCTTCGATCAAATGCTGCAATGCCCTTGGCGCGAATCTCCTGCGATCGGCTCACGCTCAAGTGAGCGACGAGGGACGCTGGAATCACAGCACGCAGCCGATCAAGCACAGTGTCGGGTGCACTGCCTGCCTTCAAGGCGACGGAAACGATGCTTCGACTGGCATCGCCAGTCAGCCGCGTATAGGTATCGCTATCCATCACGATGGAACCTTGCTGGCGACCGTAGTCACGCCAGATACCCGCCACGAAAACATGCGGTGTGACGCCGGCTATTGGCAACGTCAGATGGTCACCTTGATGTATCCCGTAGATGCCTTCGGCGGGTTCCGATACCCATACCGGAATGTCGTTGGGCGGTGCGACGAGACTGCCGTGCAACAAAGGAAGCTGACCGGCAGGGCCGCCGATGGTTCGAGCAATCAGCCATACCGCGGGTTTGTCTGGCGCCAGTCGCAGCGGCGTCTCCTTCATGAAACCCATCCACGCCACGCCGTCGACATGCCTCATTTTGGCTTGCGTTGCGGCGTCGAAGCCACCGCTTGTGCCATTGTCGTCCAGCGACAGATACAGGTCGGCAGGCAACACCTGATAAAGCCACGCCTCCACCGAACCGCGAAAACTCACCACCATCACCGCCATCGCAATCATCAAGCTGGTTGAGGCGACGATGCCGCTCAGTGCCATGGCTGCCTGCGAGGGCGCACCCCAGAGCCGCTGCGTTGCCAGTGCAAGCGATACGTTGGTTATGCGACGTCGCATGAAGAGCGAAAGAAGCGTCCTCGCAAGCCACGGCATGATGGCGATGCCGCCGGCCAAAAGCAGGGCCATCGACAGGTAGCCAAAGATCGGCAGTCCATTCACTGCTGGCGCAAAGCTCCCGGCCGCTCCCAGGAGCAGAAATATCAGCGCGATTCGTATCCTCGGCGTAACGCGTGGATCAATGGTGTCACCGAGGTTTTTCAGCGCCAGTGCGGGTTGACTACGCGCGGCATCGCGTGCCGGAAGCAGACTACCAACGATCGAGGCAGCAATGCCGAGTACGCCGAAGGCAGCGGCAGCACCAGGCGCGAAACTCAGATGCGGCGTGCCGCCGGTGAAGTAGCCACCACCCAGATCACTGCCGAGCAAATGCAGCGCCGCAGCCGCGAGGCCCACACCGAGAACCAGACCGACAAGCGACCCGAGAACGCCCACCACCAGCGCCTCCAGAAACACCTGGGTCACAAGGCCGCGGCGCTCCAGTCCCAGAACCCTGATCAACGCGAATTGAGGACGTCGACGTGCCACCGAAAGGGACTGCGCCGAATAGACGAGGAATCCACCGGTCAGCAACGCCATCAGGGCAAGCATGTCCAGATTGACCCGGTAAGCCCGCGACAAGCCATCGCTGCGTTGCTCTTCACTGTGCCTGGTCACCATTTCGGCGCCCAGCGGCAGCCGCGCCGAAATGGCCGACAACACCTGAGCGCGATCAGCGTTGGCTGCCAGTCGAAGATCCAGCCGCTGCAATTTTCCGAGCTGGCCAAAACGCCATTGCGCTACAGCGATGTCGATCACGCCTATCGGCTGACCGGCAGGAATGCCCGGGAGATCTCCAACGATGCGAAAGCTGAAGCTGTGACCCATCGACGCGATATCGATCCATTGTCCGACTCGCTTTCCACTTGCATGCATCGCGGCCGACGACAGATAAATATCTTCGCCACTGAAAAAATCGTTCGGGTCATGCCGGCCATCGCTGCGACGCCCCAGCAAGCGTGGCGTCACCAGCGCCGCGCTCAGAACATCCAGACCCAGCACGGTGATCGCTGCGTGTCCCTCTGCCCGGGCATTGAGCTCAACCACTGGACTCACCTTGGCAATACCCGGAACACGCGCAAGCTTTGGGTAGAGCGATTCCCCGAACCCTGCGGCGCTGGTCGTATGCACCTGCAAGTCGGCGTCACCGCTGACGGTTTGAATGGCATGATCGAATTCGCTCAACGCCGAACCGTTGATCAGATGCACGGCCAGCCCAAGTGCAACGCCGATGGCGATGGCCAGCACCGCAATGAGGGTTCGGGACGGATACGTTCGCCACTCACTGACGATCATCCAGCGCATCGCCGTGAGTGGCAGCGCGCCGTCTTTACGCATGTCCGATCAGCCCGTCGCGCGTGAGGTGCAGAACGCGGTCGGCGACGGCCGCTGAAACGGGCGAGTGGGTCACCAGCAAGACGGACGCACCGGCATGGCGCACCTGCTCCACGAAAAGCGACATGACTTTCGCCGCCGTATCCGGGTCGAGGTTGCCAGTCGGTTCGTCAGCGAGGATCAGCGCCGGGCGATGGATCAGCGCCCTGGCGATGGCGACGCGCTGGAGTTCGCCACCGGAAAGTTGTCGCGGGTAATCCGAACCTCTTCCACCCAGACCGATCGCCTCAAGCATGGCTGCCGATCTGGCGAGCGACTCCTCGGCAGCGACGCCTTGCAAGACCAGCGGCAGTGCGACGTTGTGCGCCAGATCCAGATGCGGAAGCACGTGAAATGCCTGGAACACGAAGCCGATCCGGTCGCGACGCAGTCGTGTCAGCGCGTCGTCCTGCAACGATTCCATCGCTACGCCGTCGATCGCCACCGATCCTGCGTCCGCACTATCCAGCCCGGCCAGCACATTCAACAGGGTTGACTTGCCCACGCCGGACTCGCCGGTGATCGCAACAAACTGCCCTTTGTCGACGGTCAGATTCAGATCCTGAAAAAGAACCCGGCCACCGGGCACCGCCTTGCGAAGTGATTTCACCGTCAGCATTGGATGATGGGCTCAGCGTTGACTGCAGCGGATGGAGTCGAAATATTCCCGGCCAGTTCGTCTGACAGGTGTGAAAGGTGTTTCTCGAAAACCCGATCAGCCAGATTCATGGGTGATGTCGTCGCGACATGAACCATCTTACGTTACCGGCGGCCGCATCTTGCCGCGGCCGCCGTCACTCGCAGGCGATGCCAGGCCGCCATTCCAATAACGGCGCAGAGCTCGATATCCACACCCGCGGCTTGGCTCACATCTCTAGTGACCCGGTTAGCGACACGGTCAAGCTGGCAATCGTCAGCTCAAGGAATCAGTTTCCGTTGACGCAATGTTGCAAAGACATCGAAGAAGGCATCGTCGCTGGGCTGATAATCGAGAAAGCCCATACGGCGACTCTTGGACATGTCGGTCACCACTTCGATCGGGCGTCCAAGATCGGCGTCGGTATGCCAGGGTGAGATAAGCCGTTCGATATCCGGCTCGATCAGCCCATGTTGTGCCGCGACCTCCCGCCAGATACCGGCATCGTTGGCCATCTGCGATTCCAGCGGCTCGACCGTGCCATCGAACGGCGTGGCGTCGATGCCAAACCAGTCGGCGATGCGCGACCACATCCAGCTCCAGCGAAATACGTCGCCGTTGACGATATTGAATGCCTCGTTAGCCGCCACGTCATGCGTTGACGCCCACAGCAGGTGTTTGGCCAGCTGGCGGGCATCGGTCATATCGGTGAGGCTGTTCCACTGGGCGGCCGAGCCGGGGAAGCGAAACGGTCGACCGGTGAACTTGCACACCGATGCGTAGACGGCCAGCGTCGTCGCCATGTTCATCGCATTGCCGACGGCCACACCGGTAATCGTGTGTGGGCGATGCACGCTCCAGTTGAAACCGTCACGCGCGGCCGCGGCAAACACCTCGTCCTCCTGCGCGTAGTAGAAGTTCTTCACATCGAGGCGGCCCTGCTCCTCGCGAAACGGCGTCTGCGGCAGCACGCCCTTGCCGTAGGCTTCGAACGGGCCGAGGTAATGTTTGAGGCCGGTCACCAGGGCGACATGACGCACGCTGCCAGCCGGCCCCACGGCATCCATGAGATGGCGCACCATCAACGCGTTGACACGAATGTTCTCTGCCTCGCTCGCCTGGCGCGACCAGGTGGCAATAAACACGTGCGTTGGCGCAACGTCTGCCAGCGCCGCACGGGTACCCTCGGCATCGGTGAGATCTACAGCAACAGGCGTCACGCCTTGCTGCGTCGTGGGCCGCCGTGCAGCACCCGCGACCTGCCAGCCGCGATCGACCAGAAGCTGCGCCGTGGCGCTGCCGACGATGCCGCTTGTTCCAACCACTAGCGCTTTGTTCATGGGACTCTCTGCAAGAATGATGGTTGGAAAATAATTCCGGCGCGGCGACAAACCAAGTCGGCACCAAAAGGTAACCACCGTCATGAAACCCGGATCACCCGACGATCAATGGCTGGAAGACTGCGCGCCGCGCCGCGTGCTTGAGCTTTTCGCCACCAAGTGGACCAGCATGATTCTGCACGCGCTGCATGCACGGCATGAGGGCAGTGCGCGTTCCGGCGTACTGCTGCGCAGCCTGCCCGGCATCTCGCAAAAAATGCTGACACAGACCCTGCGCGAGCTCGAAGCCAGCGGCCTGGTGCATCGGCACGTGCGCGACACCGTGCCACCCGAAGTCGATTATTCGCTGACGGGCTTGGGCAAGCGCATGATCGAACCGATCGAAATGGTTTACGACTGGGCGCGAACCAACGCCGCCTCGCTCGACGAACTGAAGCCGCGGCAGACATCGCGGCGGCGCTGAGCTCTGCTGCCATGGCCACGCGTGTCATTCCAATGCCAGCGATATGCTTTGATTTCGCCAGAACGATCGGATATGAAAGGGCAGCGCGATGCACGCGGCCGAAACTGAAACCGCGCACAACAAACACCCTTGGGGATGATCCATGCAACGACGGCAATTTCTGCGTAACGCCGGCGCAACGCTCGCGCTAGCCTCAACCGCAGGACTGGCAGCCTGTTCGCGACAGACGGTTGCAACGATGCCCAAACCCGGGACGGTGGTGTCGCCACCGCTCGCAACCATGCCACCTGCCATGGTCGAACTGGCGCCGATCCGGGCGCAGACCGATCGCATCACCGGTGTCTATGTCTGCACTCGGCCGTTCCGTGCGGCTGGTCCGCGCATCGAAACGCAGCGGCTCGGCGAGAAAACCCTCGTGCACAACTACGGTCACGGCGGCAGCGGCTGGTCGCTGTCCTGGGGATCGAGCGCGCTGGCCCTGCGCTTGGCGCAGGACACCGGCGTGCACAAGCTTGGCGTGATCGGTTGCGGGGCGCTGGGGCTTACCTCGGCACTGCTCGCGCAGCGTGCCGGCCTTTCGGTGCGCATCTATGCCAAGGCGCTGCCACCAGACGTCTTTTCGATGCGCGCGTCCGGCTTGTGGACACCGGACTCACGCATCTGCGATGACGCACACGCACAGGCGTTTGGCGCGCGCTGGGAGGAGATGGCACGCACCTCTTACGGCATGTATCAAACCCTGCTGGGCTTACCCGGCCGGCCGATCGACTGGATCGACGGCTACTCGTTGTCCGATACGCCATTCAATCAGCCGCATCCATCCGAGGTGACCGACGAGCCGGACTACGGCGACTTGCGCGACCGCATACGCGATCTCACACCGCGCCCGGTCGACATGCCCGCCGGCAGCACCCCGTTTCCGCAGCCGTATGTGCATCGTTACACCACGATGATGTTCAACATCAGCACCTACGCGCGGATGCTGATGTCGGACTTTTTGACGGCCGGCGGCAAGATCGAGGTGCGTGAGTTCGATCATCCGCACCAGCTGCTGCAACTGCCCGAACGCACGCTGATCAACGCCACCGGTTACGGTGCCAGGGCGTTGTTCGACGACGACTCGATCATTCCCGTGCGCGGGCAGACTGCGCGGCTGATTCCGCAGCCGGAAGTGACCTACGCCGTAAACACCGAACATGTGAGCATGGTGCCGCGCAGCGACGGTCTGCTGATCCAGGCATTCGGCGATAGCGGCAATTTCAACAACAGCGACCTGACGCCGAACCGAGCCGCGTCCGAAGCGGCCGTGCTGCAGCTGGCGGATCTAGTATCGCGCATGCGTAGAAGCTGAAGCCAGGGCTCTGCGCCTGCCTTGGAACATTTTTGAAGATACCGGGGCCGATCACAATGCCCGCGCACATGGCAATGCCGTGGCGAATGCCGAGATGACCGCGCGATCGGCAAGGTCGGCGGTAACGTCGAATAGGTTCATCGGGTGCGATCCGCCGGTTATGTCTGTGGTTCGAGTATGGCGCGTGTTGGACGGCCAAACGGCAGGTTTGCCACCGGCCGCCATGACCTTGTCATCACTTGCATCGGCGAAGACTTCGTCGTCACCACAAAGGAGAACCGCCATGACCGATAAGCAGGCCAAGCAGCCGCCAAAAAACTCTGGTTACGCGGAGGAGCAGCCCAAAACCAACACAGGGAAAGACAAGCCCGACGCCAAGACGCCGCACGAGCCGCAAAATGTACCAAACAAGAAACCAAATCGCAGAGGCTAGGGATCAGCCTTACGCCGGACCCCGTGGTTGAATTTGCTGTGGATGCGATCGGCTGACGATCTTGCAGACAGTACTTATTAAACAGATTCTCTATTAAACAGATTCTCTGCGTGCCACGCTCTTGTGTGATTGCACGCGTGCCGAACGGACGCCGACCCGTTGCGAGTTATACGGTGATTAACCGCAGGCAAGGTCGTGAGGAAGTCTCGACGCTACCGTGCCGCGGCTTTAACTTCTGCCACGTCAGCATCCATGCGACGACATCGCCAGCCTGGCGGGTCGCGTCGACGATCCATCCGGAGCTCGCCATGCTGAGTCATCACGATGCAGTCGCCAATATCGCCGTCAGTGACATGGCCGTTGCCCGCCACTTTTACGAGGACACCCTCGGACTCACCGTAAGCGCCACCGAAGGCAAAGAGCAGGTCGAATACCGCAGCGGCCAGTCGACCATTCTGGTCTACCGCTCAGAGCACGCCGGCGACCGCCAGGACACCGCACTCACCTTTCCCGTCGGTGACAAGATCGACATCGTCGCCCGCGCGCTGAAGGCCAAGGGCGTGCACTTCGAGCACTATGACCTGCCGCAGACCCATATCGAAGGCGACGTGCATGTCGCCGGTGAGCAACGCATCGCCTGGTTCAGCGATCCGGATGGCAATATCCTGTCGATGGTTGGCGGCTGATCCACACTCGGCGGTTGGCAGCAATCCAGTAGCGGCTTGCAGCATGATTGCTGCATGACAAGGAAGCCGGCAGGAATCACTTTCGGTGAGGTACTCAGATCCAACTGCCGAACCTCGGCTGAGGCCAAACTTTGTGGTAATTGCCGCCAGCGCCAAGGTAACTTTCTCCGCGCCGCGGCGAAGAACAAGGGTAACGACACGCATCGCCTCACTCACCTCATCCGCCGTGTCGGCTGGAGTCCGCCATGAAGAAATTCATTCAAATACCCGCCAAGCTAGTGCTTGGCGCGCTGGCACTGATCGCGTTTAGCGAAATCAGTTACGCGGAGGATCATCCCGCGCCAGCACCGCTGGTAGTGGTGGAGCTGTATCAAAGCCAAGGCTGCTCGTCATGCCCGCCGGCCGAGGCCAATCTCAACGCCATCGCCGGGCAGCCGAACATCCTCGCGCTGTCCTTTGCGGTGACCTACTGGGACAACCTCGGCTGGAAGGACACTTTCGCCAGCGAGGCGTTCACGAACCGGCAGTACGACTATTCGCACTACCAGAAGCAGGATGGCGTCTATACCCCGCAAGTCATCGTCGACGGTCAGAAGGAGCTGGTCGGCTCGGATCGCGCGCAGCTCGATCAGGTCATCGCCCAGGCGCATACGCAAGGACCCTCGCTGTCGTGGGAAAAAGGCCAGCTACAAGTGGGAGCGGGCAAGCCCGTTGCAGCCACGGACGTATGGCTGGTGCGCTACGATCCGCGAACGATCAATGTGGCCATTCGCGCTGGTGAAAATGGCGGCCGTACACTGCCTCATCGCAATGTGGTGCGCGAACTCGTGAACCTCGGTACGTGGGACGGCCGCGCAAAAACGTTCAATATCCCTGTCCCGAAGCTCAACGGCTTGTCTACCGCTGCACTGGTACAGATCAAGGCAGGCGGCGACATTCTTAGCGCATCGAAGGATTCCAACGTGGCGAGGGACACTGTCTCACGCTGACGCTCGGCTGGCGACGTCGGTTCCGGCCAGGGCGCCAAAAGGTTCGTTCTGGATTGCCTTCCGAGTTCACTGCGATACTTCGTTGTCTGTTGTTCGATGGAGCTGTTGAAATGCGCGGTGCCCGCCTGCTGCTCACCGCCGTCTTTGTCTTCGCCGCTGCTCAAGTGACGTCGCTAGCCGCACAAACGCTGCGCGTGATGAGCTTCAATGTACGCACCGGCATTGCCAACGATGGATTGAATGATTGGGACCATCGCCGCGACATCATGGTGCGCACGATACGCGAGCAGCATCCGGACGTGCTCGGCACGCAGGAGTTGAACAAGTTCCAGGGTGATTACATCGTCAGCAAGCTGCCGCAGTACGTCTGGTTCGGCATCGGCCGCCACGGCGATGATGGCGACGAGCACATGGGCGTTTTTTATCGCACCGATCGCCTGCGCGTGATCGATTCGGGCAACTACTGGCTATCCGATACGCCGAACAAACCCGGCAGCATCAGCTGGGGCAACCCGTACCCGCGCATGGTGACGTGGGCGCTGTTTGAGCGCAAAACCAATGGTCGGCGCTTCTATTACTGCAACACGCATTTCCCGTATCGCGATCAGGATGAGCTGGCGCGCACGCGTTCCGCTGAAGAAATTCTCGCTCATCTGAACGCGTTATCGGCCACGCTGCCAATTGTCATGACGGGCGATTTCAACAGCGCGCCGGATAAACTCGACCATGCGGTTCTCACGTCATTGCTGGACGACGCGTGGATCAGTGCGGCCAGCCGCAGCGGTCCGGAAAAAACCTTCCATAACTTTACCGGCATCCCGGATCGACGCATCGACTGGATTCTCTACCGTGGCTTTCGCGCGCTGACGGCACAAACTGTCACCACGCAGCAGAACGGCCGCTATCCGTCCGATCATTTTCCCGTTGCCGCCGTGCTGGCATGGCCTGCTCGGTCAAAGGGATTCGTCAGCGAATAACATGCATCGACTTTGCTGCTGCGCAGGCCGCGGAACAGATCGTAAGCATTCAGTGCATTTGCGACAGCAGTTTCTCGCCCGCGGCCTGGGCCGCAGCGATGGCTTCCTCGGCCGACTCGAACGAGCCTGCCACCGTAATGGGCTCGCCGCGCAAACCCTCCGCGTCCTGGATGATGTAGGTGGCTTCGTAAACAAGCCGGCCATCGTCAGATGACTCGAGCTGGCACGAAGGGAAAATTTTGTAACCGGATGCGTTGCTCATCAGATGCCTCTTTCCTCGGATGATGCCAGCTTACCTTTTGTCACCCTGTCGATGAATGAGCGACCGCGCAATATCGTCACCGGCAGCAAGCGCCTCATTTTCTGACGCGTAGGTGCGATCGTTTTCTTCTTCCGGCCCAACGCCGGGTACAGTAACGACGATGGAGATGCCGCGCTCGTGCTGGGACGTTGCTACGGTATACGTCGTGCCATCGATGGTGCGTATATGTGTCTGGGGTGTTGAACCTGTCATGGGGAATGCCTTGGGCTTCGGAGTGGCTGAAAATGGCCTCGTTCAAGTGAAGAACGCATGACAGCCCACACCGGGCGCATCGCCAAGCGCCGGCTGATACGCATACTCGAGTTCTGGTGCCCGGCCTTGCCTGGTTGCTAGCTCTACCGACCGACTCCTCCGGTGCTTTCAGCATAGATTGGTGCACGACGCGCAAGACTGCAGCAGGCAAAATCACGCGGCACAGCAAAAGCGCCGTCACTTCGAAACTCAGAAAGAAGGCTATCCGGTGAATATCGACTTCCATTACGGCGTCATCTACCTCATCAGCCGTCTTGCCGGACTTGAAAAGCTGGACGCCGAAATCGTGGCGCACTGCTGCCAGTACGTGGATGACGCCACCGTCAGCGGCGTACTGGAATTTGCCGGCGGCGAAAGCTACGAGCGTTTTGCCAGCGCGCACAAGATGTTCGATTACATGAACATCGACAACGCCAGCGACAAACGCATCTGGGCACCGTTCCACTTTCTGCCCGCGGGCGAAGGCAGTACGCTGGAAGACAAATCCATCTGCCGGCCCGACAGTGTGATCGCGCGCGATATGGTCATGAACGCCATCGAAAACCGCGGAGCGGAAAATGCATTGCATCGCCTGGGTGTGACGCTGCACGTTTACGTGGATACCTGGGCGCACCAGAATTTCACCGGCACCATCAGCGACCATAACGTCGTGAAGTCGCTTACCAGCGACGACTACTCGCACGAAACCTGGTTGGGAAAGTTGCGGCAATTCGTCGACGATGTCGTGCACACCACGCAGTCCAATTTTCTCGATTACGTGGTCAAGCTTGGCCACGGCGCCGCGCTGCACTTCCCGGATCAACCCTGGGCCAAGTGGCAATATCAAAACGGCCACGGCCTGACCTTCCAACGCGACAACCTGCCCATCTTCATGGAAGCGGCAGATATGGCGTATCGTGCCATCAAGGGATTTCGCAACGGCAACACCGCGTACGCACAGGAAGACGGATTGCCGCCAGCGGTACAATCGGCGTTGTCAGCACTGCTCGAATCCAACCGCAATGACGATCCAGTCCAACGGCTCGACATCCTGACCCGTGCATTTGCCGATGGCCAGGTACCCGGTTTCGCCGAAGACATTCCCGCTTACATCGGCAAAGGCCCGGCGTCATGGAAAGACAAGGCCACCGGCATCATCGACGGCGAAGCCGATGGCGAGAAAAAACCGGTATGGTCGGAAACCTTCGAGCATTCCGACTACAGGAAATTCCACGACGCCATCAAGGAACATCGATTCGTGGTCACGCAGATCATTTTGCCCAAGCACGGCGTGCGGCTGGCTTGAACCAGAAAATATTTTTTTCGACCGTTAATACAACGAAAGAAGCCAGCAGACATTGACTCGTCCACTGGCCTCGTCATCGAATAAACGTGCTTAGATAAACATGCCACCCGATGCCTCGATGCGCTGGCCATTGATCCAGCGATTCGCCGGAAGCAACAACGTGGCGATGACGCCACCGATATCGTCCGGTAAACCGGTGCGGCCAAGTGCCGTCATCGACGCGATCATCTTTTTCATCTCGGGGTTATCGCGTATAGCACCACCGCGGAAGTCCGTTTCGATCGCGCCGGGTGCCACCGTGTTCACCGCAATGCCGCGCGAACCCAACTCTCTCGCCTGATAGCGCGTAAGCACTTCGACGGCACCTTTTACCGCGGCGTAGGCCGACGAGCCCGGTGATGAAAAACGCGCAAGTCCGCTGGAAATATTCACGATGCGACCGCCGTCGGCGATCAGTGGCAGCAGTTTCTGAGTGAGAAAGAACACGCCCTTGAAGTGAACGTTCACCAGTTCGTCGAATTCCGCCTCGGTGGTTTCAGCAATGCTGGCGTGAAGACCTGTGCCCGCGTTATTGACCAGAAAATCGAAAGTCTCACGCTGCCAGGTTTTGTTCAGTACGTCGCGAATCTTTGCGGTGAAGTCGTCAAAGCTGGCGCTCTTGCCGACGTCCAGCGGCAGCGCCACCGCCTTGCGACCGAGCTTTTCGATAGCGGCCACTACGGCCGCCGCTTCCTTCTCGCCACTGCGATAGGTCAGGATCACGTCCGTACCCTGCTCGGCCAGTTTCATGGCGGTGTTCTGGCCCAGGCCACGGCTACCGCCGGTGATGATGGCAATGGATGGGGTGCTCATGAGTAGCTCCTTGGATGGGATAACGGATTCGGTAGGCGCACTCTATTAGTCGACCGGATGGCGATAAATCCTGGTCGTTTGATTTGTATGTTCAAATAAATCGAACAATTGGCCGTTCTATCGGAGCCACCGCGCCGTCATGAACCAGCTCGAAGCGATGCAGACTTTCATTCGGGTGGCCGAACTGGCCAGCTTTACCCGCGCCGCCGACAGCCTTGGCATTCCCAAGGCCAGCGCCTCGACGGCCGTGCAGCAGCTGGAAGCCACGCTCGGCACACGACTGCTGCACCGAACCACACGCAAAGTGCAGATGACGCATGACGGGCTCGCCTTCTACGAGCGCTGCAAGGATCTGCTGACCGACGTGGACGAAGTGCAGGCGATGTTCCAGCAGGGCGAACAGTCGCTGCGCGGTCGGCTGCGCGTGGACATGTCCGGCGGCGTGGCGCGCCTGTTCGTGCTGCCGCGACTGCCGGAATTCACGCAGGCGCATCCGCTGCTCGAGCTGGAGCTGAGCAGCACGGATCGACTGGTGGATCTGGTTCGTGAGGGTTTCGACTGCGTATTGCGCGTCGGCCCATTGGTCGACAGCAGTCTGGTCGCGCGACCACTGGGCGCGTTCCGGATCATCAACTGCGCCAGTCCTGCTTACCTCAAACGCCACGGCACACCGAAGACGCTGGACGACCTGGCAACCCACCAGCTCATCCATTACGTTTCCACCCTCGGCGCACGTTCGCCGGGTTGGGAATATCCCGATAGCAACGGCTACGCCAGCTTGCCGATGTCGGGCAGCATCACCGTCAACAACAGTGACTCATACACGGCCGCGTGCATCGCGGGACTGGGGCTGATCCAGGCCCCCGCGGCCGGCCTGCAGCCGCTGATCGACGCCGGAAAACTGGTGGAAGTGATGCCGGATTACCTCGCCGAGCCGATGCCGGTATCGCTGCTCTACGCCAACCGCCGCAACCTGCCGCGACGCGTGCAGGCGTTCATGACCTGGATGACGCAGGTGCTCACGCCACACCTGGATCCGCTGGCATAGCCCACCTGACCGGCGCAGCCGGCATAATGTCGGGTTGCCATGCAGTGACCGCGTGACCTTATGCATATCGGTATCGATTTCGGCACCAGCTATTCGGCAGCTGCCGCCATCATCGGCGGCGAGCTGAAGCTCGTTCGTTTCGGCGACGCCGAGCAGTTTCGTACGGCGGTATTTTTTCCTGAACTGGTCCCCGACCCCAGCGACTTCACGCTGACGCCTGCGCTCGAAGCGCAGCTGGAAAACCAGCTGCGTCTGGCCAGACAGCAGCAACGCCAGCTCGCCACCGCCGCCAGTGCGCGCGGGCAGGCACCGGTGACGCGCAGCGAGGCTGAACTGCGCAGCGAAGCGCTGCGTGTGGTGCGACGGCAGTGGATGGAAGAGCAGACGCGCAACGCCACCGCATCCGTTGCCGGCTTTCAACACGCGCTGTTCGGCGAAGCAGCTGTAGAGGGCTATCTGGAGAGCGGCGGTGGCAACCTGATCGAGTCACCCAAGTCGATGTTCGGCTATCGGCTTGATCCGCAGGTGCGCAAGGTGATCGTGCATATCGCCACGCACATCATCGAGCACATTCGCCTCACCGCCAGCCAGCAGTTCGGCGTGCCAGTGCGCGGCGCAGTGATCGGTCGGCCGGTGGAATTTCGCAGCTCGATGGGCGCGCAGGGTTCACTGCAGGCCATCGAGATTCTGCGCGAGGCCGCGGCCGCCGCCGGCTTCGACAGCGTGAGCTTTCTGGAAGAACCCGCGGCCGCGGCCATGCACTATCACAAGAGTCTGGCGGATCGGCAGTACGCGCTGGTGGTCGATATCGGCGGCGGCACAACCGACGTGGCGCATGCGCAACTGGGCGGCGGCGAAGCGCCGCACATCGCGCGCAGCTGGGGCCTGCCCAAGGGCGGCACCGATCTCGACGTCAACGTGAGCCTGCACAGTTTCATGCCGCAGCTGGGCAAGGACATCATCAGCATGCCGGCGCACCGCTACGTCGACGCCGCCAGCGTGCACAACCTGCCCAAACAGCGCGAGTTTCGTCAACAGGACTATCGTCTTGTCGACGAGCCTTACGGCCCACGCCTGCGCGCGCTGCAGGAGGCCGGCGCCACCACGCGACTCAATCAGATGGCCGAGCGCAGCAAGATCACATTGAGCGCATCACCGGACTTTCGCGCCGAACTGGATTTCATCGAACCCGGCCTCGCCGTGGAACTGCGCAGCGATGATTTCAATGTCGCCATCGACAGCTTTCTCAATCAGATGGAACGCACCCTGACGACAGTGCGTGGCGACCTTGCCGAGCTGCCGGCCAGCGTCTTCCTGACCGGGGGCACCTCGCGTTCGCCACAGATCAGGGAATGCGTGCGGGCCTGTTTTCCCGAGATTCCGCTGGTACACGGGGATCCGTCGCTGGGCGTGGTGTCCGGGCTCGCCGTCGCTGCGGTTGAAGCCGATCACGTTTAGTTCCCCCTATTTGCCGGAAAACCGCGATCTGGCCCATTTTCGCTCACGATCCATTAACGAACCACAGAGTACATTAACCCCATGTCGTGAGACATCGCTCCCACCGCGTAGCTAAGGCTCCCCTCCTCTGCCACGCAACTAGACGGAACCCCCCGAACCCGCAGACTCCCCTCTGCGGGTTTTTTTATGTTCGCCATGAGTGACTTACGGACAAAGCCATTCGGGCTGACAGAGGCAAAGACCGAAAGACAATACCGCGAAGCGCCATCTAAAAAGCCAGCCACCGATGGGTGACTGGCCTGGATAGTGCGTTTGCCAAGTCCGGCATCCGCATGACGTCCACCGACGGAAAGATCGAGCTACTCGACGATCACATGTGCGGAGCCTGTTGCTGCCTCCGGCCTGTGCCGGTGGATAAACAATGCGGTGACAAGCGCACAGATGACCAGTGCGAACGACCACATGAAAGTGTGACCAAACGCGGCGCCCAGCGCGGGAACCACCTGGCCGGGCACACCGGCGGGAATGACGTGACCAGCAGCATGCAAGGCCGGCGCACTTTGACTCGCTGGCATCGCCGCCGCCAGCTGATGCGAAAGCACTACCGCCAGTAGCGCAGTGCCGATCGAACCGCCGACCCGCTGCAGCACATTGAGCCCCGCAGTAACACGTGCCACCGCGTGCCGCTCAATCGAGGAAAGCGCCGCACTCATGGCCGGCATCATGGTCGAGCCCATGCCCATACCAATCACGAATAACGTCAGCTCCACCTGCAACACCGTGGTGGTGTCGGAAATCTGGCTGAGGCTCAACATGCCCAACGCCACCAGTGACAGACCCACTACGACGATGCGACGTGCACCGAGCTTGTCGGTCAGGCGTGAGGCAATCGGCATCGAGATCATCGCGCCAATACCTTGCGCGGCCAGCAGCAGGCCCGCATGCAATGCCGAGTCGCCACGCACCACCTGGAAATACAGCGGCATCAACAGCGCCACGCCGAAGAACGCCGTGCAAAAAAGAAACACCGTGAGCGCCGGTGCACCAACGGCTCGTTGCGCGAACATCTTCACGTCGATCAATGCGCCCTGACGAACCCGCGCATGCAGCACGAAAGCGATCACCAACGCCAACCCCAGCAGCACCGCGCCACCGCCGCCCAGCGAATCGAGACCCGCACCGGCCGCCGTTTCCGCCAGCCCGTAAACGAAGATCGCCAGCCCTGGCGACAGCATCAGCAGCCCGCGCCAGTCCAGCGAATGATGTGGCTTCGGCTCATCGCGCTCGAACACGCGCTGCGCAGCGAACAGCGCAATCGCACCGATCGGCAGGTTGACGAAAAAGATCCAGCGCCAGGACACATCGTCCACCAGCCAACCGCCAAGAATCGGTCCGATGATCGGCGCCAGCAGCATCGGCACACCGACGATGCCCATCACCCGACCCATCCGCTTCGGGCCAGCCGCGTGCGTGAGTATCGTCATGCCGGCGGGCATGATCATGCCGCCACCCAGGCCCTGCAGCACGCGGAAAACAATCAGCGAACCGGCCGACCACGCGGCGCCAGACAGCGCCGAGCCCAGCAGGAACATGCCGATCGAGGCCATGTACAGGCGCTTGGTGCCGAAACGATCGGCCGCCCAGCCGGTCAACGGAATCACTGTAGCCAGCGCGAGCATGTAGCCGGTCGAAATCCACTGCATCGTTGCCAGCGGCGCGGTGAAGCTTTTCGACAATTCCTTGATCGCGACATTGACGATCGTCGTATCCAGAATCGACATGAAAGTGCCGAGGATCACGACTGCTGCAATGCGCAGCAGGCGCGGATCGAGCGTGGCTTCGGCCGGTGTTTTTGAATTTGACATGAAGGAACTCACTTTGATGCTTTGGAAGGCGTGACAGCGCACGATGAGGGCGCATGGATTCCGCCAGGTAGAGGCAGATGTAGGGAGGTAAGTGCGCCGAGTGTGGCCACGGCCGCATCGAGCGTGGCGCGCTCGTCAGCATCGAGCTTGGCCACGAACGCCTCGACCGCGCGGCGGCGGGCCTGGCCGATCTGCACGATCGCCGCACGCCCGGACTCGGTCAGGCCGATGCGCTTGATGCGGCGGTCGCTTTCGTCCTCGCGCCGCGATAGCAGGCCGGTGCGAACGACGATGTCCACTGCGCGTCCGGTCGCCGCCATGGACAATCCCACCTGCTCGGCCAGCTCATTGACGGCCATATCGCGCCCGGCATGCTCCAGCACGAACAGCATTCGCAGCTGGGTCATAGTGAGTTCGAATTCGGCGGTGGCCGACATCACCTCCGCCTGGCTGCCTTTCATGAGCGGCATGATGGCGGCGATAAGACGGTGGGCGAGGGAATCGTTGGCGGATTTTGATATGCGCATGGACGCAACTATAAACTAGAAAACAATAGTTGCATAGACGCAATCATATAAGCGCACGGCCTCTTATGTGTGGCCACATGCTCATGGAGAAACGCAAAGTGCCCGCGAAAAACGCCGAAGGGCCAGCTCACGCTGACCCTTCGTAGCCTGGATTTCGTTATAGCTAAGCCGTCGTTGTCTCGTCCGTCGACAGTGTGATGTCTTTCAGCGCATCGAGCTCGGCAAGCCGGCGCGTCAGTGCTTCACGGATATGGGCATAAGTCGAACTGCCCATGGCCAGACGTCGTGGCGCGGGACTGCGGTTCGCCGAATCAATCATTGTCTGCGCAATTTTGTCGGGGTCGCCCATGACACCGAAACCTTCCAGGTTGCCGCTCATCACCGCACGACGCACTTCCCCGACCAGTGAGGTTTCATAAACCGGCATGGGCGCAGGCTGGACCAGGCCATCGCCGAAACGCGTCCTGGCGGCGCCCGGCTCGGCAATGGTGAACTCGATGCCGAACGGAGCGACTTCCTGCGCCACACTCTCGACAAAACCCTCGATCGCCCACTTGCTGGCGTGATACAGGCTGAAGACTGGATAGGTCACCTGCCCGCCTTCGGATGACACCTGCAGAATGCGCCCACCGCCCTGCGCACGCAGATGCGGCAGCGCGGCGCGAATCACCTGAATCGCACCGATGACGTTGGTGTCGATCTGATGGCGGATCTGTTTGTCGCTGACTTCCTCGGCTGCGCCAAACAGGCCGTAGCCGGCGTTGTTCACCACCACATCGATGCGACCGAAGTATGCAAACGCATGATCGACCATCTGACGCACGGCTTGCATATCGGTCACGTCGAGTTCGGAAATCCACAGACGATCGCCGTGCTGCGCCTTCAGATCATCCAGCGCGCCGGTTTTGCGCAAGGTAGCCGCTACGCGATCGCCGCGGGCAAGAAGTTTTTCGGTCATCGCGCGACCGAAGCCAGATGAGGTACCGGTAATCAGCCAGGTCGAGGGAGTTTTCATGGGCATAGCCTCAAGCAGAACCGCGAGAGCGCGGCGTGTCTGCTGTTCAACGTAGGCCCGAATTACTCTTGTTACTATCCGTACAA